>Ga0316604_10000205_pt1 | contig 87505 bp, 78 predicted proteins | sample OWC_soil_day20_C_FD_207650 | JGI IMG/M metagenome (GOLD analysis project Ga0316604, IMG submission 207650) | Wetland soil microbial communities from Old Woman Creek delta, Ohio, United States - OWC_soil_day20_CT | ecosystem: Environmental > Terrestrial > Soil > Wetlands | place: USA: Ohio... | reverse complement strand
GCTTTAGCGGTTGTTGGGGAATAGGTGCAGGCGGCTAACCATTCAAAGCACTTGCAAGTGCAGCCGGTAATAACCCCTTATAGGGGTGGGACAAGCCGCCGGCTAAGCCGGCGGTCCTGACTTTGCCCGAAAGCGCTGTGTTTAAGGCGCTTTCGGGCCTTTTGTTTTTCGCCTTGTAGCGATGGTTGCTGTATTTCGCCGGCCTTTTTCGGAGGATACTTGACGTGAACCGGCCTTTGTCGCAGATTATTTTTAACGATTTCAAGGGTAAATCGTTAAAATTGAACTCCGTCATCAAAGGAAATCTATAAGCTCCTGATGGAAGGCGGAATCAATCACGGCGGAAACCCTGTTCTCAGATTGATGGGCAGAATGTGGTCATGCGCTAGAATCCTGTCGGAAACATCAAGACGGACAAGGAAAAGTCGGTGGAAAAGATCGACGGCATTGTCGCCGTCATCATGGCGCTTGACCGCTCGATAAGAAATAAAATTGATGCTAGTGTATATGATGGGAGAGGAATTTTGGTGCTGTGAAAATAAAATTAGAAGAGAACAACAACGGTTTTAATTCAAAAGAAGAAATAAAAATGAAATAAATGTGCAAAATAAAAAATGTTATTTCACAAAAAGCTTAAACAATGAAATAAAGTATGCTATAATACAGTTGTAATTTCATTTTAAGGAGTAGAATATGAAAAATCGGGCAGGGGAATATAAAAAAAATCTAAGCGGTGAACTGCAATATAATTCATATAATCCCAAGCCGCTGCCGCCCAATCCACCGATAGAGATGCATGGAGAAATTATTTCTTTATTAGTGAAAGCCAATCGAACATTGGGAATACTGGATTCTCTTTCTACTCGGATCCCAAACATCGATTTGTTTGTTTCCATGTATGTGAGAAAAGAAGCATTGCTATCTTCCCAAATTGAGGGAACACAGGCTACATTAGACGATATATTGGACCCTGGTGTAGAAGAAAATACAAATCGTAACGTGGCAGATGTAATCAATTATATTAAAGCTATCTGGTATGCTACCGGGAGACTGCAAGAATTGCCATTATGCAATCGGCTCTTAAGAGAAACACACGCAGTATTAATGGAAAACGTGCGCGGTGGAGAAAAAAGTCCTGGAGAATTCAGACAGAGTCAAAATTGGATAGGACCGCAGGGCAGCACTTTAAAAACTGCTAAGTATATTCCTCCAAATCCCGAAGATATGAATACGGCAATGTCTGATTTAGAAAAATTCATGAACGACGATGATGACTTGGATGCTCTGATAAAGGTTGCGTTAATTCACTATCAGTTTGAAACAATTCATCCATTTTTAGACGGTAACGGTCGGATTGGCAGACTTCTCATCACGCTCTATTTGCGTGAAAAACAACTTCTTAATTATCCAACCTTATATATTTCCTATTTTTTAAAACGAAATCGCATTGAATATTATGACCGATTGACAGAAGTAAGGATGAAAGGAAATTTTGAACAGTGGATTAAGTTCTTTTTGAAGGCCATCGCAGAATCGGCACAAGATGCGGTAGACACCATTGACTCACTTGTGTTGTTGTTTGAAAAAGACTATGTAAAAGTGCAAGGCGTGAGAGGATCGCTTAAGACAATGGTAAAAGTTTTTGAATACATCAAAAAGAACCCAATTATTGATATTAAAAAGACCAGTATTGATTTGGATATGTCATTCAATACGGTTTCAAAGGCAGTAAAAAATCTTATGGCTCTTGGCATTTTGAAACAGACGCAGGGTGCAAATCGGAACCGGTGTTTTGCCTATGAAGAGTACCTCGCTATTATGCGCAAAGATACTTGAAGATAATGCGCTTTTCTCCATTACATCTTTTGTAAGGGTATTTAATGCTTCCAACAGGAGCATAAAAATTGACAGAACCTTTACTACACTAAAGGGATCGTGGTTATACTGGGTATTTTAAGCAGACTTTTTAAGTTGAGGGATAAACTGGTGAAAAACAGCACGACAGGCAGTGCCGATCGTTTTTTTGTTTGGATCTGGAGAAGGCTACACGTGTCAACGCCGGAATGAATTTGACCTAATGGAGGTGCGGACAAAATCTTGGACTCATAGATAAATTGAACTTTAGTCATGTACGGGGACCTGAACGAGGACCCTTAACAAGAGCGGTGCGCATTGCCCAGGAGAAGGATTTTGGAACAATAAAAGGTATGTCATCTGATATTTTCAAAAAGCGTTTCGATAGAATTATATGGGAATTAATATGCTTTGTATCTTTTGATGAGATAGAGTTATCAGTACAGGATGTTCTAGAAGAAAATGTTCAATAGGTTGCAGCATATTTTGTGCACCTGTAGAAGGCGCTTTGCTTAAAAGGGGCACGATACTGATACGCGAATCTATAATTTCGCGTATCAGTATCGTCTACCTATCAAAACGCATGTCGAGTGTGTTGCGATGACGGGATGTGCTATAATTATATGCAGATAATGATACTTGCTTTTTTATTTGCTATGAAGAATTAGTTTATTTGTCCGTAAGATTGATAGTATCATCAAGAAACTATTATTACTTTTAACTAGAAATTTTTAAGAGGTGAGTAAATGAGTCAGGAAATAGATAAAATAATTTATTCCATGATCCGCGTATCTAAAAAACACGGGCAGAAAGAAGTCCTCAAGGACATTTCGCTCTCTTACTTTTACGGAGCAAAAATCGGTGTCCTGGGTCTGAACGGATCCGGCAAAAGTTCGCTTCTCAAAATACTGGCCGGAGAAGATCAGAATTTTGACGGTAAGACCGTTATCGCCCCCGGCTACACCATTGGTTACCTACCTCAGGAGCCGTTGGTGGATGAAACCCGCACCGTGCGCGAGGTGGTGGAAGAAGGCTTAAAAGAACTGGTTCAGATTCGCGATGAGTACGAAGCCATCAACGCCAAATTTTGCGAGCCCATGGAACCGGACGAAATGGATGCGCTTATCACCCGCCAGGGTGAAGTGCAGGATCTTATGGACAGCAAGGGTGTCTGGGATCTGGACTCCAAACTTGAAATGGCCATGGACGCTTTGCGCTGCCCTCCGCCCGACACATCGGTTTCGGTGATTTCGGGCGGTGAACGCCGCCGTGTGGCCTTGTGCCGCTTGCTGCTGGAAAATCCGGACATCATGCTTCTCGACGAACCAACCAACCACCTGGACGCTGAATCGGTATCCTGGTTGGAACATTTTTTAGGAACTTTCCCCGGTACTGTAATTGCCGTAACCCACGACCGTTACTTCCTTGATAACGTGGCTGGCTGGATTCTTGAACTTGATCGCGGTCGCGGCATTCCATGGAAGGGTAACTACTCTTCCTGGCTGGAACAAAAGCAACAACGCCTGGCCAATGAAGAAAAAAGCGAAGTCGAGCGTCAGAAGACCCTGGCCCGCGAACTTGAGTGGATACGCATGGCTCCCAAAGGACGCCATGCCAAGAGCAAAGCCAGGATCAACGCTTATGAAGCCTTGCTTTCACATGAGTCTGAGCGCTTGGGCAAAGATTTGGAAATATATATTCCACCGGGACCGCGCTTGGGTAAGATCGTCATTGAAGCCGAAAATGTCAGCAAAGCCATGGGCGACAAGGTACTCGTGGAAAACATGAACTTCATGATTCCGGCTGGAGCCATCGTCGGTATCATTGGCCCAAATGGAGCCGGTAAAACCACTCTCTTCAAGATGATCACCGGACAGGAAAAACCTGACAGTGGTACCCTGAAAGTCGGCGAAACCGTTCGTTTGGCTTACGTGGACCAGAACCGTGACTCCCTTGAGCCCGGAAAAACCGTCTACGAAGTTATCAGCGACGGCAACGACGTTATCAAGCTAGGCAACCGCGAAATTAACTCTCGGGCTTATTGCGCGCGCTTCAACATAATGGGACAAGACCAGCAAAAGAAAGTGGACGTGCTATCCGGCGGTGAACGCAACCGCGTTCATCTGGCCAAGATGCTGAAAGCTGGGGCCAACGTAATCCTCCTTGACGAACCCACCAACGACCTGGACGTGAACACCATGCGTGCCCTGGAAGACGCACTGGAGAACTTTGCCGGCTGCGTGTTGGTCATCAGCCACGACCGCTGGTTCCTTGATCGTATCGCGAGTCACATCATGGCTTTTGAGGGTGACTCTGTCGTGACCTTCTTTGAGGGTAACTATTCGGACTACGAAGCCGATCGCAAAAAACGCCTTGGCAAAGAAGCCGATCAGCCGCATCGACTGAAGTTCAGAAAACTCACCCGCTAGGAAGCTGACAATGAGCCTAGGGCCATCTGAGGAACGGTTCTGTCGATGCAAAAGAAATTTATCGGTGCCCGATGGTTATCGTGATGTAAATTATGAAGCAGACATCGGTTTTGACGCCTTCAGTGGCTTTTTGCATGAACAGCTGTCGTTTAAAGATTTGCCGAGCGGGGGTTTCAATTTTAACGATTTCAGGTAGTGCAATGCACCGAGCGGTGCAAGGTGATGCATTGTATCAATAAGTAATTTGTTTGCCATAAGAAAATCAAGGCTTCTGAGGTTTTTATCTCAGAGGCCTTTTTTGCTAGAAATAAGTCGCCCTTAGTGTTAAAATTATATCGAGGGCAATCCACAGCATCGTAAAATGTAATGGTTTGGTTACCAATGATTTTCCGCGGAAAAACTTGAAGACGGGTAGTTTACAACTATTATGGAGGTGTTGATGATGAACCTGAAAGAATATTTTTCTTCAATCAAGGGAACCGGTGTTTTGTCCACAGCCGATGACAAATGGGAAGTTAATGCTGCCGTATATGCCACACCTCACTTTATGGAAGAGGGATTGATCGCTTTTATTATGCGGGAGAATAAGACATATCGCAATATATCCAGCAATCCACATGCCTGCTTTCTTTTCATCGAAGATGGCAAGATGGATGGAAAACGTCTTTATCTCACCAAAGTAAAGGAAGAAAAGAATACAGAACTGCTCCACTCTCTCCGAAAACGCAAGTATCAAGATGATGATACAAAAAATCTTTATCTGGTGTATTTTACGGTGGATAAAGTGCGTCCGCTAATCGGTGACCAGGAAAAATAAGAACCGCTGGCCGACTGCCGGACTCGGCAGGGCCGTGCTCCCAGTGGGGATAATATGCAAATTGTTCGCCGCCATAAAAAAATTAAGGCTTCTGAGGCCAACCGCCTCAGAAGCCTTATAACATTCAGACCGGATTTTAATGACTAGTACCCTTAAGGTTCAGTAGAACGACGCCGATAACAATGAATGCTATTCCTACACCGCTACTGGTTCCTGAACTGGCATGCAAAAGTTTTTATAATCGTTGGTTCAATTGGCTTCAGACTGAAATAATATCATTATAACAACGGGAGGACAAAAAATAGGACACGCCGTGCGAGCGTGTTCTGCTTATTATATAAAGTTAAGCGGAAAAATATATACTTTCAGAGAAAAGAATAGTGCTAGGCGCTGATGCAATCGTCATGCCACAGGCAAGTTTCTTGGTCACAATGTTCTACAGATGTTCTAAAGCAAGGAAAATTTCCTTCCTGAGTTTGAATTGCCCGGATAATCTCGGATTTATTCATTTTCCTCGGGCTAATCCCCATTCCTTTGGCCATCTCTTTCACTTGTGTTAGTTTCATTTCTTCTTACCCCCTCTTACTTATCTTCGTTAACAATCGGTTTTGCAAAATCGAAGAGTTTGTGTCTCAGTAGCGGTAATTATTCAATTAAGTCTGCAAAAAGTTAACATAAACATTTTACCACTATTTCTTTGTCATGTCATGTTTCGATCGTAGTCAGCATTCCTCCTTTTTGTGCTGTTTCAAATGACGAGAAACAGCATAAGCACATTGACCACAAAGACCAGTATCATGGCGATAGAATCCCACCCCCAAGGCAAAGTTTTTTTCTCAGCTTGGTAGGTTAAGCCGATGATGGAGATGGCTGTCATGGCAATGGCCGAAATGGCGGAAATGATGTGTGCCGGATTGGTTAAGGATAGCAGAGGGCCTTGGAGAAAAAAGAGGTCGTCGATGGCGAGGATGAGGATATTGAAGATGTTGCTGCCGAATAAATTGCCGATTGCGAGATCCACGGCTCCCATACGGACAGAAGCTATGGAGACAACTACTTCTGGCAACGAGGAAGCCAGAGCCATGAAGATGTTGCCTACGAACGTTTCTCCCAAGCCGGTGGAGGAGGCGATCTCCGCGCCGATTTTCGGCAAGAACGTAGCGGCCGCAGTGACGACTGCCGCATTGAGGGCAAAATTGGTTGCCACTTGCCGGGTGGAAATATCATCATATTTTAGCTCTACCGCCAGTTCAAGCAAAATTCGGTCCATTTGTTTTTTTTCATAGGAACTGATCAACTTTAAAGCTAGAAAATAAGTCATGACAAAGAGCAAACTGCTGCTTCCGATCCACCAAAGGGGCAAATTGTATTGGGGAAACAAAATGCTTATGGCGACGATACATAGCAGTAGTATGCCGAAAGCGGCCGACAGGATGTGTCCGTGATGCGCCGAAGTCGAGATAGGCTTTCGGCGATAGATGGCATCAAGCAGGGCAGCCAAGATAAACAGGTTGAAAACACAGCTGCCCAGCACGTCGCCAACGGCGATATCCGGAACATTGGCGAAAGTGACGGCGCTAATCCCCGTGACCAACTCTGGTAACGAGGTTACCGATGCCAGCAAGACTACGCCGATAATTGATCGGCCTGCGCCGGTTTTTTCCGCCAGGATATCGCCGTATTTCGATAACTGGGCGCCGGAATGAACGATCAATAATGTACAGAAAGCAAATTTCAACCAAAGCAGCATGATAAAAACCTCGCTTGTTTCATCATGATAGACTTCATTTACCATCTGGGTTATATTATTGGCGATCAAACTGGTTATTTCCTTTATGAGCATTGCTTAGATGGTGTCTTGATGCACTTATATTGATGAATTTTTCTGCTGGTTCGCTTTCATTGAAGGTATTGAAGAATAAAAAGAGAATATAGCTTCATCTTGACGAAATTTTCTGATGTTTCATATTTGTAGAAGGAATTCTAGAACGCATAATAGAATACACTTTACTAATATATTAAACTGCGTTCTTGTTTTTTTCGTCATTGATTACTTATTCTGAAATTTGATGGGGGTGTGGACAGAAATGCGTATCTATTTCGCCAGTCCGCTGGCCAAAATGATTGGTCAACGGGACTATGACATTACTGTACACAGTACGGTAACGGTTGAAGAAGTAGTCTGTCTGTTATCCCGCAGATTCGCTCAAACCCAGGTATTCCAGGACGACTATCCTGGGAAGTCTTATGTGCCGAATCTTCTCATGGTATTGAAAAACGGACGATACTTGTTAAAGCCGCAAGACTGTCTTGAGAACCACGACGATCTGGAGATTATCCCACCCATCATGGGCGGATAGGTCGTTCGCCGGGAAAGGGAGCTGGGAAAGGAAGGCCTATGATGACTGTTGGCGGCTATACCGGAAATATTGCCTATATTGATTTAACCGCTGGACATATGGAATGTCGGACCACTTCTGAGCAGGATAAACGGCTGTGGCTTGGCGGCAGCGGCATGGGAGCCAAGATTTTAATGGAGGAGTGCAAGATTGACACGCATCCGTTGAGTCCGGACAATCCTTTGATTTTTATGACCGGTCCCATGACGGGGACGAATATTCCCGGTTCGGGACGGCATCAAGTGGTGACGAAGTCGCCGTTGACTGAGATTTATGGCGAAGCGGATGCCGGCGGCAAGTGGGGCGCCGTGTTAAAGCGGGCTGGATTCGACGGCTTGGTATTCAAGGGGAAATCAGAACGTCCGGCGTATGCTTTTGTTCATGAAAAATGCGTGCAGATTTTGGATGCCAATTTTTTATGGGGACTGGATAACTATCAAGTGAATGAAGTGCTGCAGGAGCGGCATGGCCAGGATATCGCAGTAGCCAGCATTGGTCCTGCCGGCGAAAACCAAGTTCTCATTGCTACGATCCTTCATGAGGGGAAAAAGGGCCGTTCAGCAGGCCGGGGCGGACTGGGCGCCGTGATGGGTTCTAAAAACCTGAAGGCCGTTGTTGTAAAGGGCGATAACCCGATTGCGGTCTATGACAGGGTTGCGCTGCAGGCTCAAATAGATGCCGTAACTCCTGGAATTGCAGAAAAAACCAAAGGTCTGCAGGATTATGGTACAGCCGGCGCTTTGATCGGATCGGAACGAATTGGTGATTTGCCAGTAAAGAATTGGTCGCAGGGGACTTGGTCTGAAATTGATAAAATATCCGGACAAACCATGGCTGACAGCATAGTCAAAGGAAAATCGAAATGCCATTCCTGTCCGGTATCCTGCGGTCGGACCGTCAAAAGTGAGAGCGGTTATGGCTCGGTTGACGGCAAGGGACCGGAATACGAAACGTTGGGCATGTTTGGCGGCGCCTGCATGGTGTCTGATCTGGACGCCATTGTTCAGGCCAACGAAATATGCAACCGGTATGGGATTGACACGATATCCAGCGGCGGGGCGATTGCGTTCCTGATGGATATTTATGAACAAGGACTAATTGCTGACGCTGATATTACCGATGTTGATGGTCAGCAGTTAAAGCCGCTATGGGGCGATGCCAAGGCGATGATCTCGCTTCTCCATTCGATAGGCCGTCAGCGGGGGATTGGCAAATTGCTGGGACAGGGTGTTAGGCGGGCGGCAGAGGCGATTGGCAACGGGACAGAAGACTATGCGTTTCATGTCAAAGGTCTTGAGTTGCCGGCGCATGACCCGCGGGCTTTCAACAGCTTGGCGCTCGGCTATGCCACTTCCAATCGCGGGGCTTGCCATTTGCAAGGCGGCAGTTATTTTTTTGAAAAAGTGGCTATTTTGCCTGAAATCGGAATTATGGAAGTGTTGGACCGGTTTCGTGCTGACAACCAGGGTTTTGTCCAAGCCTGTCTGCAGAATACGATGTCGGTTATGGACTCGCTTAAGTTATGCAAATTTCTTTTTTATGGCGGAATCGACCTGACAATAATCACAGGTTGGCTTAATGCGTTAACCGGATTTAATTACACTGTTGAAGAGGTATTGACTGCCGGTGAACGTATTTTTACGATAAAACGAATGTTTAACGTGCAATGCGGCATATCCAGCTTGGACGACACTTTGCCCCGGCGTATTGCCGAAGTTCCCCGTCCTGACGGTGGAGCGGCAGACAATTTGCCGCCGCTTGCCGCTATGCTGATCGAGTATTATGCGGCCAGAGGTTGGGATGATCATGGGCGACCGTTGTTAACTACGATAAACAGACTGGGTCTCGGATAAATGCACGAAGAGGAAACACATTTACTGCTAATGATATATATCGTGTAAACTGTATAAAATCTGCTGGAAATGAGGTGGCCCCATGGTTGAATGCTGCTGCATGCAGACAGATACTTCGTAAAATACAATTATTTGTTGTTGCATTGCTTATTGCGTGAACCCTGGGTTAACACTATAATGTTCTTCGAGTTCGGGCTGCCTAAAAAGGCAATGAATTTTCTTTCATGGCGTCTGGACCTGCAGGGTATGTTGGGAAACCATCATGCCTCCCATTGTGGAAAGAAGGATAAGAAAAATTTTAATGGGAGGAGAAAACATATGGGAACTGTTAGCAGAAGAACGTTCCTCAAGCTGGTGGCTGCAGGTACTGCTGCTGCTATGTGGCAAGGTAACGCCGCCGTTCCGGCGATGGCTTCGGCTACGCCGTACCGTCTGAAAGATACTAAGGTAAGCCCTTCCGTATGCATCTATTGTGGTGTAGGCTGTGGTTTATTGGTGTATGCTAAAGATGGCAAAGTCATTAACGTGGAAGGCGATCCGGATAACCCAAATAACGAAGGAGGTCTTTGCGGCAAAGGAGCTTCGGCCTACGAAGTATATGCCAGCCCCAAACGACTTCAAAAAATTCTTTATCGTGCGCCGGGCTCGGATCAATGGGAAGAAAAAGAATGGAGCTGGGCTATTCCTGAAATCGCGAAGCGAATCAAGAAAACCCGCGACGCCAACTTTACGATAAAAGACGGGGAGGTGATCGCCAACCGAGCCAATGCACTGGGCCATCTGGGCGGAGCTTCTCACGATACGGATGAATGTTATCTTCTTTCCAAACTTGCCCGTTCCCTGGGAATTGTGAATATTGAGCATCAGGCGCGTATTTGACACAGCTCTACGGTGGCAAGTTTGTCACCTTCATTCGGCCGTGGCGCCATGACTCAACCGTTAACCGACGTGGCGAATGCTGATGTAGTCATGATTTGCGGCGGAAATCCTGCCGAAAACCATCCTGGCATTGCCCGCTTTATTAACCGCGCCCGTGACAAGGGCGGTACGGTAATCTCTGTAGATCCACGATATACAAAGACTTCTGTTTTGTCCGATATCTATGCGCCGATACGCCCCGGTACGGACATCGTCTTTTTTAATGGAATGGTTAACTATGTGCTGCAGCAAAAAAAATATTTTGATGCCTATGTTCGTCATTATACCAATGCCAGCTACCTGCTGAAGCCGGAGTTTGCTTTTAAAGATGGTTATTTCAGCGGCTGGGACGAAGCCAAGAAAGCGTACAATTATGACAGCTGGGCTTACCAAACCGGACCAGACGGCAAAGCGCTGCAGGATATGACTTTGGCAGATCCGAACTGTGTTTTCCAACGCATGCTTACTTTCTACAGCCGTTATACTCCGGAGACGGTAGAAAAAGTAACCGGCATGAAGAAAGAATTATTCACTAAAATCTGCGAGACCTATTCGGCTACGGGCGTCCCGGACAAATCAGGGTGCCTGGTTTATGCGATGGGATTGACGCAGCATACGGTCGGTACGCAAAATATTCGCGGCTTTTGCATCTTGCAGCTCCTGCTCGGTAATATGGGCGTTCCTGGCGGCGGAGTGAATGCGATGCGCGGTGAGGCGAATGTACAAGGGTCCACTGACATGGCGCTGCTGTTTGGCAATCTGCCCGGCTATCTGCCTGCACCCCACGTCAAAAACCATCCGAACTTGAATGTTTTCAAGGAAAAAATCACAGTCAAAGACAGTTGGGCGGAAAATTCCCCCAAATACATGGTTAGCATGCTCAAAGCCTTTTGGGGCGACAAGGCAACCAAAGAAAATGACTTTTGTTACGATTGGCTGCCGAAGTTTTCCCGTCCCCATTCTTGGATGGACATGTTTAATGACATGGTGGATTCCAAATTGAAAGGCTTGATGATTTGGGGTATGAACCCGGTTGTTTCCGGACCGAACTATGAAAAAACGGTCAATGGGCTGGGAAACTTGGAATGGCTTCTGTGTGTGGACCTCTTCGAGTCGGAAACGGCCCGTTTTTGGAAGCGTCCCGGAGTCGATCCCAAACAGATTAATACCGAAGTCTTCTTGTTGCCAGCCGCATCGATGGTTGAAAAGGACGGTTCCGCCACCAATACCGGTCGGTTGCTGCAAATGCGCTACAAGTCAGTCGATCCGATTGGTGATTGCAAAGAAGACGGAGCGATCCTGAACTTATTGGTCCAGGAATTGAAAAAACTGTACGCCAATGATCCTGGTGCTGTTTTCCCTGATCCGATTGTCAACTTGACCTGGAACTATGGCGATGGGCATCATTATGATGCGGACTCGGTTTTCAAGGAAATCAATGGCTGGGATGTCAATACCAAGGCCCAGCTGCCTGGGTTTGCCGCACTGAAGGACGATGGATCAACGGCAAGCGGCTGTTGGATTTATTGCGGCCTGTATCCGCCTGCCGGTAACCTGGCTAAACGGCGTATCCGTGAAAAATCGGGGATCAACCTCAACCTTGAGTGGGGCTGGACGTGGCCAATGAACCGCCACATCCTCTATAATCGCGCTTCCTGCGATTTGGCAGGGAACCCTTGGAGCGATAAAAAGGCGCTGGTTCGCTGGGATGCCGTGAAAAAAGCGTGGTCGGGGATTGATGTGCCTGACTTCATCGGCGGACGTGCTCCGGATGCTCCTTTAGGGACGGCGCCGTTTATTATGATTGGCGGCGGTCATGGCCGGTTGTTTGCTCCAGGCGGAATGACGGCGGAAGGACCGTGGCCGGAGCACTATGAGCCATTAGAGTCTCCCGTTCAAAATATGATCGGATCATCGCAGAATAATCCACTGGCCGTTACCTTTAAATCTGTTTATGACAAGTTTTCGGCCGTAGGCGATGCAGATTTCCCCTATATGTGCACTACGTATCGTGTGGCTGAACATTACCAGAGCGGCAACATTACAAGGAAACTGACAACCACGGTTGAGGCAATGCCTGAATTGTTCGTAGAAATTGACCCGGAATTGGCGAAACAAAAAAATATTGCATTGGGTGATTGGGTTGAAGTATCCTCCATCCGCGGCAAGGTAAAAGCCAAAGCGTTTGTAACTCCCCGTATCCAGCCTTTCGTTGTGGATGGCAAGAAAATTCATCTTCTGGGAATGCCATGGAACTGGGGCTTTACCGGTATTGACCCGATGAGTGAAACGAAAGATGTCCACGTTGCGAACCAGGTTACATTGGCCGGCGGCGATCCCAATTCCCGCATTCCGGAATACAAATCATTCATGGTCAATATAAGGAGGGTGTAGCCAATGGCAAGAGTCGCATATTATTTCGACAGTTCCAAGTGCGTTGGCTGCCATGGCTGCCAGATCTCCTGCAAACAGTGGAACCAGGAAAAAGCAGTAAAAACTCATTTTACAACAGGCTATGGCAATCCGCCTGCGTTAAGTCCGGATACCCGGATGATTATGCGTTACTACGAAGGCATGGAAAAAGACACGAACCCGATGAACCTCAACTTCCTCAAGTACCAGTGTTTTCATTGCGGCGACCCGGCTTGTGTAAAAGTGTGCCCGAGCGGCGCTTTGTCCAAAACGGAAAATGGGATCGTGGCTGTCGACCAGGACAAATGTATTTCCTGCGGTTACTGTCATAATGCTTGTCCCTTCTCGATACCGAGCATTGGTAAAAATGTAAACAAATGTGACATGTGTCTTAGCCGTACGCAAAGCGGCAACGATAAAGAACGGACCTCTATTCCGGCTTGCGTGAAAACCTGTCCGGCTGGCGCCATGGAATTTGGCGACCGCACAGCCATGCTCGCAAAAGCGCAAAAAAGAGTGGAATGGCTGAAATCACGCGGATACCAGGATGCCAATGTATATGAGGCCAATAGCCTGGGCGGGCTTGGCATTGTTCCGGTGCTCAAATACGCGCCGCAGCATTATGGCCTTCCTGCTAATCCGAAAATCCCTGTTGAAGTCACTGTCTGGAAGGATTTTTTCAATCCGCTGGGTCTCTTGATGATGGCCGGCGCTTTTGGAGTCACCATTGTGCATCGTTTGATGCAGCGAGGCCAGAATGACAACCATTCGTCAGACCATGATGCCGGCAACGGAAAGGGGGATATGTAGGATTATGAAAGGCTATGTTTTGAAACACGAAACGCCTACCCGAATTTTCCATTGGGTCAATCTCATCGTATTTCTCTTGCTCCTATGCTCTGGCTTGGCGATCTTTAGTCCTAAGCTGCATTTTCTTGCGGTGATCTTCGGGGGATTGAAAAACGCGGCTGCTGTTCATCGATATTTGGGATATGCCTATATCGTTGTCCCATTGATTTACATCGTTTTGAACTTTGGTCTTTTCAAGCGTTTCTTGAGCACGATTACTCATTACACGGCCGATGATTTACAGTGGCTTAAGGTAGGCGGCGGCTATTTGCAGCCTTTTCTTAAAGGGGAAGTGCCTCCGCAGGACAAGTACAATGCCGGACAAAAAATGCTCGGCTTGATGGTCATCTTTTTCTCGTGCTTGCTGGCGGCCAGCGGTTTGGTAATGATCTATTATCAAAATGTATCACCGGCTCTGGTACGCTGGGCGTACTTGCTCCATTCGTTTTCCGGCATCTTTCTGGGGTGCGGCGTGATTGTGCACGGTTATCTTGCGGCTGTTAATCCATCTTCCAGCAAAGAACTCAAGACGATGTTAGGCAGCGGTTATATTGAAGAAGATTTTGCCAAACATCATAACAGCAAGTGGTACCAACAAGTTGCAGCGAAAAAATAGCATGTGGCCCTGAAGCGGGAGAGCGGTCTCCCGCTTCAATATCTTTGGTACAGTTTTGCACGGGAAATATGGTTGTTAATTGATCACGATGAAATGAGGAAACGTTATGGATTTAATCTCTTTTGGCAATAAATATCCTTTTTTACAGGCTAATCTTGATTTTTGGGGGAAATATCTGACAGCCAGGGACAATGTGTGGGGGCTTTTACCCTCCATCCTGGACGAAACGGTGTTGGAACAATCTGATTTTCTCGCCCATTTGGCCGACGGAAAACCTTTTTTGGCGTATGAAAGCATTCGTATACCGCAGGAGGGGATGGAAAAATTAGCGGAAGCTTTTTGCACTCCTTTCGGACTGGCATTACCCCAAACTGTATTCCCGGAAGAAATCCCTTTATTTGAAAAATTAACCGTTTCGCCTGACGAAACCGGTTTTGTCATCGCTGAACTTCATTCGCTTATTGCCGCTTATATCGAAAGCGTAATCACTTCCGATGAAGAAGAAGCGATCAATTGGCTTGAGCTTGACTGTCCGATTTGCGGCGCCGGCGCCGCAATGGGATTCCTTGCTCCATCAGGCAAAAAAAACCTGGTATGCAGTCATTGTCAGACGGTATGGGTCTATCCGCGTATTAATTGCGGCTTGTGCGGACATATTGAAGAGCGGGGCGCCATCTTTTACACGGCGGAGGAAGAACCTAATTGGCTGGTTGAGACCTGCAAGGAATGCAAATCTTATTTGAAGGTATACGATATGCGCAACGCATTACCTGATATTCTTACCTACCCGCTTCATTATCTGACCTCATGGAACTTGGATTTAACCATGCGTGACAAAGAATTTGCCCCGCGGTTTTTTCATGTATTTGAACGGGCCGGCTGGATAAAGGCGAAAAATTGACTCTAAAATTTTATAAATGGTAAAATGGCAAATTGCACTGGTAATTGAAGAGGAAAAAAGGCGGAGTGCGTGAAACGATCATTCACGCACTCCGCCTTAGTATTCTATTCCTTCCGGATGGATCACAGTGAACGCCAGTCGCCATACTCCATGTAGCGAATGGTCTTATTGACGACTGCTTCGCCATGCAATTTTTTGACGATGTGAAGAGACAGATCAATACCGGCGGATATTCCTCCTGCGGTCATAATGGTCCCGTTGTCGACAAATCTTTTGTCAGGATTGAGGATGATATTGGGAGCGAGTTCTTTTAGAGAAGCAAAAACGGTATGGTGCGTTGTCGCTTCAAGATGGTCAAGCAGACCCAGTTTCGCAGGGATCCTTGCGCCGGAGCATACGGTCATGGTAATTTGTGCGCTGGCGGCAACATTTTTAGACCATTCAAGAACATGATTTTTTGTTATTTCCGCCCTGGTTCCTATCCCGCCGGGAATAATCAGGATATCAATGGGAGGATGGTTGGCAAAGCTGTAGTCGGGAACGACTTTCAATCCATTGATGGATTTTATCTCGCCGCCATCGTCGGATATGCTAAAGACCTGAAACAGTTTTTGCTCATTTAGTTCGGATGTCACGGAAAAAACCTCGTAGGGACCGGCAAAATCCAGAAGTTCGATATCATTGAACAGAAAAATACCCACATTATTCATTTTCGCAGTCCTCCTTATTCACGATCTGTTAATTTTAAATCACGACGGAAAAGGGTATATGGGATTATATTGTAATTTATCATAGCATATATTTGAAACAAATTGTTAAAAAATGATCCATGAGAATAGAAAAATTGCAGAGAGAAAAACTTTTCGGCAGAATTAAATTTACGTTGTAAATCGTTGGGAAATATGGTTAAATTAAAACTGTGTGAAAATATAAAATACTTTAAATTTGGCTGGTTTTGTCATGTATTTATTGTGAAAGGCAGGAGTGAGAGACTATGAGCATACTTAACTCAGTAATAGATGCGGCCCCGCTTTATCAAAAACAAAATCCGCTGGATAACTACATTGCGATTACTGATCCGGAAGGTGTAATTGTGCTGTTTTTACAGGCGCAAACCTTCACGATGAATGTAAAAGTTGGCGATCAAGTCGCTTCGCAGGGAGCGGTTGCCGATTGTACCCGGACCCGGCAAGAAGTTCGCAAAACTCTTCCCAAGGAGATTTATGGCAGAGTTGTAAAGGTCATTAGTACGCCGATTTTTGATGGCAGCAACTTTGTTGGTGTTCTTACCTCGGGCATCAGTTTTGAAACGCAGGAAAAGCTTCATGGCGCTGCGGAAAATATTGCGGCAACTGCGGAACAATTAACAGCCGCTATGGAAGAAATTGCCGCTCACTCTTCGCAGCTGGCAAAAGAAGTAGACCGAACCAAAAACAGCAGTGAACGGGTTTTAGATGAAGTCAAAAAAACGGACGAAATCTTAGGATTTGTCAGCGATGTTGCAGCAAACTCAAACTTGCTGGGATTGAATGCCGCGATCGAGGCTGCCAGAGCAGGAGAACAAGGCCGTGGATTTGCCGTTGTAGCCGATGAGATCCGTAAAATGGCGATTAACAGTGAAAAAGCGGTCAAAGATATCAAAAAACTTTTGCAAAATATTCAAAAAGAAAACGAAGAAATGGTTAACGCGATCGCCCAGACGGCGCAGTTGTCGGAACGTCAAGCAGCGACTACACAGGAGATATCGGCTTCCATGCAGCAACTGTCGGCGTTGGCGATGGAAATTGAACGGATTGCGGAGATCGTTTAGTTAGGGTTTGACAAAGAATTCACATTTGCGTGAAGAAAAAGAATCTCTTTGGTGATGCAGCAAGCAACAGATGAGAGGATGGGATCATGATCAGCAATATTATTCACCTCGATGAACAAAAATGTGTGGGATGTAATAAGTGCATTGCCAAATGCCCGGCAGATGACGCAAATGTCGCGTACTTGGTGGAGGGGAAAAACAAAGTTAAAATCAATTCGGACAGATGCATTCTGTGTGGCCATTGTGTTGAAATATGCGATCATGAAGCAAGAACCTTCGAAGATGACACGCAACGATTTTTTGCCGATTTGGAAAAGGGAACGCCCATTTCCATCATAGCCGCTCCGGCTATCCGTTATAATTTCGCTAACTATAAAAAATTATTCGGTTTTCTGAAGTCAAAAGGCGCTCAAGTAATTTATGACGTTTCCTTTGGCGCTGATATTACAACCTGGGCCTATCTGAAAGCGATCAAGGAAAAGCAACTGGCTTCGATCATTGCCCAACCGTGCCCGGCCATTGTTTCTTATATCGAAAAATACGTTCCTGAACTGATCCCTTGTTTGGCTCCTATCCACAGCCCTTCGCTGTGCACAGCAATCTATATGAAAAAATACAAGGGAATGACTGATAAGCTTGCGTTTCTTTCTCCGTGCCTGGGGAAGGTTGAGGAGTTTGCTGATACTGCTCCTTATGTTGATTATAATGTTACCTATAGAAAATTAGCGGAATACCTGCAAAAAATGCAGCTTAATCCGGATAGTTTTCCCGAAAAAGACTTTGACGATATAGGCTGCGGATTGGGATTAACGTTTAGCCGCCCTGGCGGACTCCGCGAAAACGTGGAGTTTCATACTGGCGGCAAAGCGTGGGTTCGACAGGTGGAAGGCGTTCACGCGTATGATTATCTTTCGGAGTATGCTGACCGGATCAAAAAGAACGAAAAGCTGCCGTTGCTTGTGGATATTTTAAACTGCAGCAATGGATGCAATTTAGGGACCGGCACTTGCAAGGATATTCGGGTTGATGATATTGATTTTGCGATGAACCGGTACAAAGCCGAGAAATTGACTCAGAAAACCAAGAAAAAATTGTTCAAAACAGTGTATCCGCTGTTTGAACAATTTGACAAGGAACTCAATTTACAGGACTTTGTCAGGACGTACAAAAACAAAGCAGATATGGTTGATACGCAAGATTTTGCTGAATCGGAGTATGAAAAGGTTTTTAAAGAAATGAATAAGTACTCTGAGGTGGAGCGAAACATTAATTGTTACGCGTGCGGTTATGGAAACTGCAAACGATTTGTGCGTGCAATGCTGAACGGCGACAATATTCTGGAGAATTGTATTAATTATGAACGTTCCCTGGTGCAGAGAGAGCATGCGAAAGTGGAGGATAAAATTAAAGAATTCGGCGATCTTCAACAAATGTTTGAGGATATTCAACGCTTAAATCAAGAAAAGGAAAATAACAGAAACCGGATGGTGGAGACGGTGGCCCAAATTACCCAGGCGATTGACGAAGTGGCGATTGGGAGCGGAAACGACGCCGATGCAATTGAAAAGATCAGCCGGCAAATACAGGACATTCAGCAAAATGCGACAGTATTGCGAAAAGCGATTCATGATGTTGAACAGAAACTGAATGATTTTGCCAATGCGTCCGGTGAAATTGTCCATATTTCCGGTCAAACGAATTTGTTGGCGCTTAATGCATCCATAGAAGCGGCAAGAGCAGGAGAACATGGCAGAGGGTTCGCTGTCGTGGCTGACGAGGTAAGAAAATTGGCTGAGCAGTCAAAAGATGTTGTAAGTTCTACAGTAAAGAGTGAACGGGATATCAGGAGCCGCAATATCGAAGTATTGAAAATTGCCGATGACCTTGAACAGCAAGTACAGCGAGTAAATGAAAAAACGCTTGAAATCTCGGCAACAATTCAGGAAGTGACTGCCCGATGTGAAGAGATTGCTGCCACGGCAAAATCGCTGGTGCGCTAAGGAAAAGCGGCGTTTGCCGATGTATTCGTTGATATGCTTGGGAAACTATGCTAGTATACATGTAGATCGGTTTAGTTTTTACGAAATAAACTGATCTACATGGCAGTACAAAGGAAACGAGCAAAATTTTTTTGTGAAATAATAGCCGAACTTGGTTCTGTAATATCGCACTAAGGAGTGTGGCTTTATTTATGATAGTCAAACATGGTAGTGACGGCGAACGTCATATACAATCCGTATTTCGCGCCCTAAAGATAATGGAGTGTGTGGCGGAAAATGACAATGTGATCAGTTTAACGGAAGTGAGCCAAAAAATGGGGTTGAGTAAGAGCACTGCGCATGGTTTGATCGCTACATTAGAGAAATATGGTTATCTGCAGCAGGACCCCGTTACCGGAAAATATTCGCTTGGTTTAAAAACTTTTGAACTTGGCCAAGCGTACGCTGCGAATCTTGATTTGCGGGAAATCGCTTTGCCGGACTTGCGGGAACTGTCGATACTTTACCAAGAAACGGCACATCTTGCTGTCCTTTCCGGGGATGATGTTGTTTATATCGATAAAGTCGATGAATCTCGTTCTTCCATAGGAATCCGAACCCGGATCGGCGGACGGAACCCTGCATATTGTACCGGTGTTGGCAAAGTATTATTGTCTGGGCTAAGTGAAAATAAAGTAACAGAAATGTATGCAGGCAAACAGTTTCAGAAGTTCACGAAGAATACAGTTTCTGATACGAATGCCTTGCTCGAACAATTGCGCAGAATCCGTGAAATGGGTTATGCATTAGACATGGAAGAAATCGAACCTGACCTGCAGTGCGTTGCCGCGCCAATAAAAGACAACCAGGGGACGGTAATTGCAGCCATCAGCCTTTCCGGTCCGGCTAACCGTTTCCATAATATAGAACAAATTGCAGAAAATGTTGCAAAAGCGGCCATGCAGATTTCCGGGCGTTTGGGATACCGGGGCAAACAAAAAGCGAGTGCGGTTAAATAATTTAAATAGACAATTAATTTAGTATTGACAGTAAACGCGCTATTAAGATAAAGTAAAAGTGGTAGAAAAAACATGAACAGCGTTCGACAATGTAGAACTGTTTCGAAAAATCGATAAGGATGAAAGGATGACTGATTTTGGAAGAAAAAAAACTAAAAACAGCAATCATCGGTCCAGGTAATATCGGTATTGATTTGATGATGAAGATTAGACGCAGCAAAGTGTTGGAAATGAGTCTGATGGCCGGGATTGTGCCAGGGTCGCAAGGCTTGGAATTGGCTGCCGGGTATGGAATTGCCACAACCGATAAGGGGATTGACGGTGTACTTGCGTTTCCTGGTTTGGATGTTGTATTTGATGCTACGGGTGCAAGCGCTCATCATCAGCATGCGCCACTATTGAAACAAGCAGGCATTTTTGCCGTGGATCTGACTCCGGCCGCAGTTGGTCCCTATGTCATTCCTTCCGTTAATATCGATGAACACCTTTTTCGGGAAGATAATATTAATATGGTTACTTGCGGCGGGCAGGCGACGGTTCCTATTGTTTACGCGATTAATCAAGTTGCGCCGGTTCAATATGCGGAGATCGTTGTCACGCTGAGCAGCCGCAGTGCCGGCCCTGGAACGCGGCAGAACATTGACGAATTTACCCAGACTACCCGAAGCGCTTTAATTAAGGTGGGCGGTGCAAAAGAGGGAAAAGCGATTATTATTTTGAATCCTGCCGAACCGCCGATTATGATGCGGAACACGATCTATACATTATGCGACTCCAACAAGATTAATGCGATTGTAAAATCAGTGGAGGGCATGGTTGCCAAGGTGCAGCGCTATTCACCGGGATACCGCATCAAAGTTTTGCCCTATGCGGACGGAGACCGTGTGGTCACGGTAGTGGAAGTGGAAGGCGCAGGCGATTATCTGCCCAAATATTCCGGGAATCTTGATATTATTACTGCTGCTGCAGTCACTGTAGCCGAGCGATATGCCACATTAAAACACGAGGGGGCTATCTGATGAAATCAATTCGTATTATTGATAGCACTTTGCGGGATGGAATGCATGCCGTCAGTCATCAATTCACTCCGGAGCAAATGGCTGTCATCGCATCCAAGCTGGACGACGCCGGGGTTGACACGATTGAAGTAGGACATGGAGACGGGCTGGGCGGATCCTCCATTCAATATGGTTTTTCCAGAGCGCCGGAAGCGCAATATTTCAAGGCGGTTTCGCAAGTTTTAAAAAAGACCAAACTCGCGGTTTTGCTTATTCCGGGCATTGGAACAGTTGAAGATCTGGAAGCGGCAATGGAATATGGCGTGAAAACGGTGCGGGTTGCTACGCATGTCACAGAAGCTGATGCCGGAGAACAACATATCAAATTTGCGAAAAACAATGGACTGGAAGCCATTGGCTTTCTTATGATGTCACATATGGCGCCACCGGAAAAGATTCTTGAGCAGGCCAAGAAGTTCGAAAGTTATGGGGCGGATATGGTTTATGTTACCGATTCTGCCGGGGCAATGCTGCCGACCGATATAACGGCGAGAATAGGATTGGTTTGCCGGGAATTATCCATTCCTGTAGGGTTTCATGCCCATAATAATTTGGGATTAGCCATAGGCAATACTTTTGCAGCAATCCAGGCTGGGGCGACATCTGTCGATGCAACGGTTTGCGGGCTAGGGGCCGGAGCCGGTAATTCACAGCTTGAAGCGCTGGTGGCAGTGTTGCACAAAGGCGGGTATACAACTGGCGTTGACTTGTACAAATTGATGGATATGAGCAGAGACGTGGTGGAAAAATTGATGCACCGCCCGCAAAGCATTAATGCGGATACGCTGGCGATCGGGTATGCGGGAGCATATGGCAGCTTTTTGCTGCATAGCCGCCGCGCGGCTGAGAAATTCGGCGTTGATGCCCGTGATATTTTAATGGAACTGGGACAGAGAAAAACCGTAGGCGGACAAGAAGACATGATTATTGATGTGGCTATTGAATTGGCCAAGAATAAGAAACAATAATATCATGCGATGAAAAGAAAGGATGGTTTTCATGGGTTGCCGCAGCAGCGATATTTTAACCAAGCCTAATTGGTCGTTCAACCGCAGTGTCTTCAAATCGATCGGCTATTCGGATGATGATTTGTCCAGGCCGGTGATTGGAATTGCCAATTCGTGGAATGAATTGGTCCCGGGCCACGCCAACCTGCGCCAAGTTGCAGAACATGTTCGCAAAGGAATACATCGAGCCGGAGGGACGACAGCAGAGTTCGGCGTAATTGCCGCATGTGACGGAACCGCACAGGGCCATGCCGGAATGCATTTTATTCTGCCGTCGCGGGATTTAATTGCCAATGATATTGAGGTGATGGTCCAAGCGCATCGCCTGGATGGAATTGTATTGCTTGGATCATGTGATAAGATCGTTCCCGGAATGCTGATGGCTGCAGCACGCCTAAAAATACCGGCCATTTTTCTGCCAGGCGGCCCAATGCTGGGCGGAGTGGAATTTGACAAGCGAAAATCGGATTTGACGACGATGTCGGAAGCGTTAGGCATGCTGAAAAGCCACAAAATTGATGAGACGGCGTACGATCAGTTGGAAGAACTGTGCGGACCGTCCTGCGGTTCCTGCGCTTTTTATGGGACGGCTAATACGATGTGCTGTTTAGCGGAAGCGATGGGAATGTCTTTGCCTGGCGGGGCATTGGTACCGGCTGTTTATGCAGAGCGGCTCCGTTTGGCCGAAGATACCGGGAAAGCAATTGTCAATCTGGTTCTTCAACAAATTAACGCGGACCAGATTATGACCATGAAATCTCTAGAGAACGCTACCCGTGTTTTGATGGCTACAGGCGGCTCGACGAATGCGATCCTTCATTTATCTGCCATTGCGGCGGAATTGGACATCCCGGCAGAACAGATGATGGAAGCCTATCAGCGGATTAGCGAAGCGACGCCGCAAATTGCGAAGGTGAATCCTGCTTCAAAATACGATATGGAAGATTTTTATAAAGCGGGCGGAATTCCCAAAGTGATGAAGGAAATTGAAACATTGCTGCATCTTGATAGTATGACGGTCAGCGGCAAAGAGGTTAGCCGGAATTTGCAGGAATATAAATTCAAATATCCTTTTGATGCGAATGTCATTCGCTCATTCGACGAACCATTTAGCAAGGGCAAAGGGGTAGCGATTCTGCGGGGTAATCTTGCTCCGGATACTGCTGTCACCAAACCGGCGGCAATTGTTCCGCATATGCATACGTTTTCGGGCAGCGCCAAAGTATTCGATTCGGAAGAAATGGCGGAAGAGGCGATCCTGGGCGGAAAAATTATCGAGGGCGATGTTGTTGTCATTCGCTATGAAGGACCCAAAGGCGGGCCGGGAATGCGTGAAATGTACAAAGCAATGAAGTACATGTATGGCATGGGGCTTGCAGAAAAAACAGCCTTGATTACAGATGGTCGTTTTTCCGGCACGAATAACGGCTGCTTCGTCGGCCATATATCGCCGGAGGCGGCTGAAGGCGGACCTTTGGCCATTGTAAAAAATGGCGATAAAATAACGATTGATATTCCAAACGGAAATTTGCATCTGCATGTATCGGATCAGGAAATTGGCGACCGGCTAGCCACATGGCAGCGGCCTCAGCCGAAATATACCAAAGGCTATCTTGCGGTTTATTCCAAACTGGCTAGTTCTGCTGACAAAGGCGCTGTTATGAAACTATAACGGGATAGTACCGTTCTGAAGGATCATATTTGAGCAGCCACAATACTATTACAGTCATCCAGATAGGAAATATTGCCGATTAAATTAGAAGAAAGCAAATCATTTGATGTGCTTTCTTCTAATTTTTTTGCCGAATTTTAAATTTGCTGGAAATAGAAATGAAAAAGCTGGACTTCCGTAACGTCATAGCGTTTCGAACGATCTTAGTATTAAGCAAAGTTCCTAAAATGATATTGTGATCGCAAAAAAGGATTATGCGATATTTCTGTTATTTTCCTGCTTTATGAAGTTATATGCAGGAATGTATTCATCTCAAAAAAAGATCAGGCGTCTTATTTGATTCGAATGATAAAACCGGAATAATACTGGTATTACGGCGGTTTGTCCAAGTTTTAACAGGTTGGCACGCTTATTGCATAATTACTAGGTGGTGATATGAAACCAAATTGATATCCGGACTATTAAGATATAGGCTCATTTCATCAAGGGCTACGAAAAATGCATTACACCTTGGAGAGTAAATGGGTAATCTGGTCCGACTGCGTTAAGGGAGGTGTTATGGTTTAGGGAAACTAGGATTGACAATTTAGCTTTTTTTAGAATTTCTTGAAAGGGTTGGTGAGATAATGAAAAAAGAGTGGAAAACGCAAAACGAAGATGGCTCTTACACAGTCAGAACCTGCGGTTGGTCACCGCCAGGAGACCATCCGGTTGGATGCGGAATGAAATTGACCGTTAAAGGCGGTAAGCTTGTAAAGGTAGAGGGAGATCCTGAACATCCTATTACGAATGGCCGGTTGTGCGTCAGATGTTTAGCACTTCCTGAATTTGTAAACCATCCGCAACGTATTTTATCCCCAATGAAGCGTGCTCCTGAAGATCGCGGTAAAGATAAATGGACTAAGATTTCCTGGGATGAAGCGTGGGATATCATCGTTCCTAAAGTGAAACAATTGAAGGAAGATCATGGCGCTGAATCAATCGTTGTATTCGGCGGTACCGGCCGTGAAGCATGCTTGTATTACTATCCGCTGGGCTTCGCATCACTTGGTACTCCTAACGTATGCTATCCGTTGAGCGGCTGGTCCTGCTACGGTCCTCGTTGCTCGATTACCGACTACATTCTGGGTGCAGGCTATCCGGAAATTGACTTTGCCGGTACTTACCCGGATCGTTATGACAATCCGAACTATGTATTGCCGAAATACATCATGGAATGGGGCAAAAACCCATTAATGTCCAATCCTGATGGATTCTTCGGTCACTCCCTGATCGACATGATGAAACGCGGCACGAAGATGATCTGTGTTGACCCACGGATTACTTGGCTCGGCACCAGAGCAGAATATGTTCTGCAATTGCGTCCTGGCTCCGATACCGCTCTCGCACTGGGCTTACTCAATGTTATCATCAACGAAGATCTTTATGATCATGATTTCGTTGACAACTGGTGCTATGGCTTTGATGAGCTGAAAGAACGCGTTCAGGAATATCCGCCTGAAAAAGTTGCAGACCTGACTTGGGTTTCTGCAGAAAAAATCAGAGAAGTTGCTCGCGAATTCGCCACCAACAAGCCTTCCGCTATTCAGTGGGGTCTGGCTGTTGACGAAAACCCGAACGGCGTACAACTCGGCCATGCGATCCTTTCGCTGTCCGCTATTACCGGTAACCTCGACGTGCCTGGCGGCATCACCTTAGGGCCACCTGCTGCATTGCTTGGCAAATGGCGTGTAGAAACCCGGAGCAATCTGTCCGAAGAGCTTTGGGACAAACGCATCGGCGCCAAAGAATGGCCTGCATTGAGTACTGCTATGGCTACTACTCACCCGGATGAAACGTTGGATACTCTTGAATCAGGCAAACCATACAGACTGCGGATGGGCTGGTTCAACAGCAGCAACTTCATTACTCCTACCTGTTCGGCGCAGCCTGACAGATGGTACCGTGCATTGAAATCTTTGGAATTCAACGTGGTGCAAGATTGCTTCATGACTCCGACTGCGATGGCATTTGGCGATATCTTCCTGCCGTTGCCGACGTTTGCTGAGCATGATGGCGTTGTTGTCACACACTTCGGACGTAACGCTGTGTTCCTGGGCGCGATCAACAAAGCGTTTGAAACTGGCGATTGCAAATCCGATATCGAAGTCTGCATTGAATTGGGCAAAAAACTTCACCCGAATATGTGGCCGTTTGACAGTGTTGAAGACTTCTTCAGCAAACAGCTGAAACCGGAACTCGGCATTGACTTCAACGACTTGAGAGAGATGGGTGTATATCAACCGAAATATACTTATCGAAAATATGAGACCGGCCAATTGCGCGGCGACGGCGACCCTGGCTTTAATACTGTAACGGGGATGGTTGAGTTGAGCTCAACGCTGTTCGAAGCATGGGGCGATGATGCGCTTCCGTACTTCAAAGAGCCACCGTACAGCCCGTTCAGCACTCCGGAGCTGTTCAAAGAATATCCTTTGATCCTTACAACCGGAGCTAGAAAATTCACTTCCTTCCATTCGGAGCACAGACAAATTCCGACATTGCGTGAAATCGATCCTTGGCCGGAAATGGAAATCCATCCGGAGACTGCTGCCGCACTCGGTATCAAAGAGGGCGACTGGGTTTGCTTGGAAAACATGTTCGGTAAAGCAAAAGAAAGAGCGCATCTGACGCCGACTATCCATCCTAAAGTCGTTCATGCAACTCACGGCTGGTGGTATCCGGAGAAGAAAGCGGAAGAACCGAGTCTGTTTGGCGTTTGGGAATCGAATATTAATACCCTTGTGCCGCACAAACACATTGGAAAACTTGGTTTCGGCGCACCGTTCAAACAAATGATCTGCAAGGTTTACAGAGTCGATTCGTTAGAATCCGATGTCGGATTTAAAGCGTAAATCGATCTAGCAGACAATTATAGAGACAGGAGGGGAAATAAATGGCACGTAACGGATTATTGATTGATTACCAATATTGCACAGGTTGCCATAGCTGCGAAGTTGCTTGTAAGAACGAGCATAAAATTCCTCATGGCAAGTGGGGCATTAAATTGACTGAAGTAGGCCCGTTCCAAGTGACCGGGGATAAATGGGAATGGAACTATATTGCGGTTCCTACTCAACTTTGCGATCTTTGTGAAGATCGTGTGGCAAGAGAAGGTGTACCATCTTGCGTTCTTCACTGCCTGGGTCAATGCATGGAATACGGTCCGCTGGATGAACTAGCCAAGAAAATGGCTGAAAAGGGCCCCCGTGTAATGATGTTTGCTCCGGTAGTCTAGTCCTCAAACAGTATGAATAAGTGAGCGTGTCACGATAAGTCCCACCTTAACCGGCGGGTCAGTCGTGACACGGCAGCTTATTCTTTACCTGGATTATATTGGTTAAAATCGTATATTTGCCAGCCCTACAGGAGGATGTCAATCTATTGTTTCCGACCGAACAGGGATATTTGGCGAGCAAAAAAAAAAACCCTGCATGGTCATCATAGCAGGGTAAGTGGAATCAAGGATCGCAAGGTTCGTTGCCGTGTGGTTTTTCGGTCGAATTTTCTTCTTTGGGCGGAGTGTGCAAATGACAGGTTTTAAGAATGCCGTCATCCGGAGCGGATTTGTGTCTATTGCAAGGATTGGCGCATAGCTTTCCAATTTGCAGGCACATTACGGTGGGACGTTTGATGGGATCGGGCAAAACTGCACCGCAATTTTTGCATTTATTGCTCTCATCACGGAAATTGAACGTCTTGCAGGCACGGCATCTAACCGGCCTTTCTTTGGGCGGTTTGCATCCGCCGCAATAAGGATTGCAGGACCAGCACATGGTATTTCCCCCTATTCGTAAAGGACTTCTATTTTGAAAGTGTTTTCATGCTTTTATTATAGGGAGCCGGAGGTAGGCGGTCAACTGTTTCCTTGGTTAATATCATTGCATATTCGAGGGTGCACCTTCTATTTGACCACTCACAGGTGATATTATAATATAAGTATAGAAGGAGGTGACTAATGTGACAGAAGAAAAAAAAGTGGAAGAGCAAGCGGTGAAACCAAAGAAGAAAATTGAAAAGCCTCTGAATCCGTTAGCTATGAAACCGGGACAAAAATACGGATCAGCGACGTTTGCAGCTGAGAAGACTTACAAAGAGCAACTGAAGTTGGAAGAAGAAAAAAAATAATCTGTAAAGTTTAAAGATTGATTATTGCGAAAGCCAGCCGGACCAATTTTTGATTGGAAAGGCTGCTTTCGCTTTTTTGGTTTGTCTTGAAAGTAGAAATCCCCCTTAGCCATTTTGGCAAGGGGGATTTCTACTGTGTTAATTTGCAGGCGGGGTTTCTTCCGAATGAGGCGTCAAATCTACGCGCTTGTTTTTCTCGTCAACAATATTCTCTGCTTTCATGACATGGACCGTTACGTCTTTTTCAGACGTCCATTTCATACTAAGAACCATACTGGCGCCGGTTTCTTCGTTGGCAATATAAAACTCTTCATCTTTTTTTACCGCAAGCAGAGTGCCTGCGAAGTTTAAAATCAGCTTATATATTTCAGCAGGGTTCACATAGGAGCTTTTCAGATCTTTTTGTACCGCTTCGTCAAAGGTCACGCTCAAGTTGTTTTCGCCAATCTTTGTGGTAAACATGTAAAAATCATCCACCCTTTCCCTATTTACTGTTTTTCTTATTATACTGGGTTGTTATTTTAAAATCAATATCCCTGTCCATAAACAAAAAATGAGCGACTGTTTCGCCAAAAGGCAGAAAATTCGATTAGAAAGTGAAGAAGTGTGGGCTGCAGCGCAAAGAACATCTTAAAATGAAACTGTGATCGCAAAAAAAGATTTTCTGATTTTTCTGCGGTTTTGCTGCCTTGTTCACTTCCAGGAACCTGATTCGGGATCCTAAAAAGAGATCATGGACTTTCAGCCGATGAAATGCAAAAAACCGATAAACCCAAGTTACAAGCCGATTTGTTCAACTTTCAACAAAATGGCACGATTATTGCAACGTAACAGATTAGGCGATATAAGCATTTTGCGTTGATTTCCGGGCTATAAACTATATTTTAGTTTATACAGTCATAATCCAACCAGATTTTAAACTTTGAATGGATAATTTGGTCCGGTAAAACCAGGAGGAGGTGGAGCGGCGGAAAAAAACCAGAAAAAATACTCTGCAAATATCCAACGAACGGGGCGGTTCGCCTCACTAACAGTTATGAACAAAGATGATGATTACCAAAGGAGGTAGCATGCAATGTGCTTTAGACCAGCAGGAGCAGCAAAAACTCAAGTTTGTCCTAATTGCGGCAAAAAATTGGTTCCTATCGGAGGGGTTTATCAAAAAAAATGCCCTTTCTGTAAAGTGGATTTAACGCAATACGCAGATAAAGCGGAAACACCAGAAACACCGAAATCTCCTTCTTAATATCAGAGCCAACAGCAAGTCGCTTTGATAAAGAAAAAGGCATCCAGATACAAGAGTTACTCATGGTCAGATGAGCAATTTCTTATTCCGGATCCCGTTGCATATGAGACAAATAGTTCGCTGAAAAATTACAGATACAGAGTCCTTACTATTTTGACACAAATAGTCGGCCTTTTGTAAGTTCAATTGATCACGAATAATGTTCAATTTATGAAATACCAACGGTATTATTTATATTTTGAGGAGGAATGTGCGTGAGTAAGAACTTTACTATCTCTGAAGTAATAGATTCATTGGGGGTCAACAAGTTTACCTGGGCTGTATTTTTTTTCCTCGGTATGTCCATGGTGTTCGATGGCTATGACTATATGATCGTTTCCTATACCATGCCGCAAATATCGGCTGAATGGGGCTTGACCAAAGTACAAACAGGCAGTTTGTCTTCCTGGAGTCTTTTCGGCTTGATCCTCGGCGGTGCAATCTCCGGTATTGTTTCCGACAAAATCGGCAGGAAAAAAACCTTGGTGGGTGCTATCGCCATGTACTCCCTGTTAAGTATTCCGATCTACTTTGCCCAAAGTTTTGAACAGTTCGCCTTTTTCCGGGTTTGCGCCGGAATTGGACTAGGTGCTTGTATTCCGGTAGTTACTACGATTTTTTCCGAGTGCACACCGACCCGATACCGTGCTCTCTTTATCACCTTCGGTATGGCGTGGATGATCGTTGGCTGGGTTTTGGGCGGTCTTATTCCTACGCTGCTCGTAGCGAAATACGGATGGAGAATTTGTTATTTGATCGGCGGTATTCCTTTCTTATATTCAATTTTCATCTTCTTCAAAATGCATGAATCGGCTTATTGGTTCGCCAATAAAGGGCGGAAGGAAGAAGCGGTCGAAATTCTTAAATATATTGAGAAAACGGCCACTGGAAAATCAACAAATTGGGATCCAAACTTATTGTCTGTTCCGCCGGTTCCCAAAGTGGCTGGACCGAAAGCTTTGTTTTCCAAGGAATATCGGATGGCAACTGCGGGCGTCTGGATTACTTACTTCTGCGGATGCTTCATCGTTTACGGCATCAATGCCTGGCTGCCTTCCTTAATGTTGGAAAAAGGATTGAAGCTCACTTCGGCTTATGGCTTGGCAATCGCTAATAATGCGGCTGCAATTTTTGCTAACTGTTCGACCGGCTTTGTCGCTGAAAAGATAGGCCGCAGACCAAATCTGATTATGAGCTATTTCATTGGCGGCGCATCCATTCTGATTATGGCCTTTGTCGGCGGCAGCTTCTACGCCATTCTGGCAGCCAATATTTTCATGGGCTTTGCGATTAACTATGCGATCACGGCGGTACAGCCTCTGATGGCAGAAAGTTACCCAACCGAGTTTAGAAATACGGGCGTTGCTTGGTGCCAAGCGTTTGGCCGGCTTGGCGGGGCTCTGGCTCCGATCGTTGCCGGGGCTATCATGGCAATGCAACTGGGACCGCAGATGTCGTTCCTGTTCTATATTATTCCGGCAGTGATCGGTGGATTGGCAGCCTTTGTCTTCATTAAGAGAGAAACCAAAGGCAAATCTCTTGACCAGCTTGCCGATGTAACGGAAAAACCAGCTCGCTAAAAACCTGATCCATGGATATTCATTCAATTGCGTTACGTTAACGTGAAAGACGGCTTTAAACTGCACTGGGAAGTGTATTCTCAGTGCAGTTTGTGTTTCTATCGCGATTGCAAATTAGATTTTGCTTGCAATCAATAGAAGCACACTGTACAATGTTTCATGAGGTGAACTCCATGGATTTTGAGAAGTTAGTCGCTGCGGCTCTTAAACCGGAAGAATTGACGGTGAAACCAAATCAGATCATACGGTTGGATGGGTTTATCGGCAGGCGGGATCCGCTGACGGAGTTGCAGCAGAAAATGATTACTGCGGCAATCTCTTTACGACATAAGGTAGACCAACTTGAGTGCAATAGAACAGAATACACGATGGCAATCGGCGATTTTTTAACGATTTGTGATTTCCGCCAGGAAGATATCTATTTCCATCTGACAAATGAAATCGCAAAGGTATTGAAAAAAGGCGTTTCATTATACGATGAGATGAATAAAAAATTGACACGTACCTTGTGGTTTCAGGCAATCGAGTACGATGAAAAGACAATCACATTTCAGTTTGCTGAGAAAATGCTGCCTTTGCTGGCCTATTTTGCTCCGAATGCTGCCGAATACCAGCTGGCGAAGCAATTGCAATATAAAGGCAAGCATACGTTAGCTGTTTTTAATATCATTTGGCCATGGAGATCGAAGGGTCTAACCGAACTTTCTATCCCGGAACTAATGCGGCAATTGTCTCTGGAGAATACCCGGTATTCTTATGGGCAGCTAAAGCTTCGTGTTTTAGAACCTTCATTGGAAGAAATCTATTCTTGGGACGATTCGATCTTTGTTCGCTTTGGTCCTGCGTTTTCGGGGCGCAGGGTGGAAGGCGTCTGGTTTGAAGTTGTGATTGGCGATGAAGCGAGAGAATTGCGAAAACACGAGCCGGATTTTAAATTTTCTCTTCCGGAAGAAAAATTGGTGAAAAGCAAATTTTAAAATATATTCACGTTCGCTGAATTCGAAAGCCTATCGATTGCAAAGCAAAAAAGCCTTGCAATCGATAGGCTTTCGTTATACAATAGGATCAATACCGAACGTATTATAATTTTGTTCAAATAAGAGCAACAGGAGGAAAGCATCCATGGAATCATTTGGCGACAAGATCAAAAAAACCGGCGACAAACTTTTTAGGAATACAATTGATATCGTGCAGATCAACGTTGGATATGTCTGCAATTTAGAGTGCAAACATTGCCATGTGCAAGCCGGTCCGAACCGCACGGAACAAATGAGTCTCGAAACGGTAAGGGACTGTCTGAAGTTTATTAAAGCGGCAGGGGCCTCCACCGTTGATATTACCGGCGGCTCGCCGGAAATGAATCCGCATCTTCCTATGCTGATTCAAGAGCTTCGGAAGATTGCTACGGTGAACCGCATTCTGGTTCGAACGAACATGACGATGTTAGGAACAGAAAAATATAAGCACTTTATTGACCTTTTCAAAACCAACCAGGTTGAACTTGTCGGATCGCTGCCTTGCTACGGGGAAGAAAATGTTGATGCGCAAAGAGGCGAAGGTGTTTTTGACAATAACATTGATGTTCTGAAACTGTTGAACCGTGTGGGCTACGGGCAGGACGGATCCAATCTGGCGTTGGATCTTGTCTATAATCCGGGCGGAGCGTTTTTGCCGGGGCCGCAGGCTGAACTGCAAGCGGCATACAAAGAGCAGTTGAAGAACCAGCACGGCATCGATTTTAATCATCTTTTTACGATCACCAATGCACCGTGCGGGCGCTTTAAACAAGATTTGCAGGTCAGCGGCGAGTTGGATGCTTATATGAAGCTGCTTACTGACAATTATAACAAAGACAATTTATCAAAAGTGATGTGTGTAGGGCAGGTCAATATCGGCTGGGACGGCGCTATCTATGACTGTGATTTCAACCAAGTGCTGGGGATGCGCGTCGGCGGAGTAAAAACTATTGCGGAAATGACGCCGGAGGAATTATTGTGTGAAGTCTTAGTAGATGACCATTGTTACTGCTGTACAGCCGGCGCCGGAAGCAGCTGCCAGGGCAGTTTAGATTAGGCGGTTCTAAATCAGTGGATTGAAGGGAAACGGAAAGAATGAAGAAATTTTTAACGCTGGTCATCACCATGATGATGATCCTGTCTGCTCTGTTTGCCGGGGGCTGCGGCGGGGCAAAGGAGAAAAGTGCGAAACCGGGTGAAAGTGCCGGAGCGGCAAAAACCGTAAGGATCGGTATGGTTCCGTTGCCGTTTTATTCTCATATGTGGGTCGCTTACAAAAAAGGCTTCCTTACAGAGGAACTGAACAAGGCAGGTTACCAACTGGCCTGGAAACCGATCAATTTGGGGCCGGTGGTCAGTGAGTCCTTTGCTGCTGGAGAAATCGATATGGGTGTCATGGGTGATTTGCCGGCTTTTGTCGGTCGATCTTCCGGTATCAAGTACACGATTGTATCGGTTTCGGACATGGCAAAATCGCAAGCTCTGCTGACGAATCCTAAATCAGGAATTCAAAACGTGGCTGATTTGAAAGGGAAAAAGGTAGCGGCTACGAAAAATACGTCCGGGCATGAACTTTTGGCGGCTTTATTAGAAAGAGAAGAAATGACCCTCAACGATATTATTTTCATCAATATGTCAGCGGCCGATCTGAGTCAAGCGTTGATCAAAGGGGACATTGACGCTGCAGTAATTTGGGAACCTTCGGTTACTCGTCTAGAAGACAGTGGAATGAAATTGATTATGGATGGAGCTTTTTGTCCGAATTACAATGTTTTACTGGCTGGGGATGACTTTTTGCGAAACAATCCGGCAGCGGCAGCCGCCGTACAAAAAGCATTTAACCGCGGCAACGAGTTCATGAAACAAAATATGGACGAGTGTTTGAAGATGTTAACGGTCGAGTTTAAAATTCCTGAACCGCAGCTGAAGAAAATGATCTCCAAATACCAGCCGATGCCGATTGACGAGAAAGTTCTAACGGATCTGAAAGGGCAAGAGGTTTTTTTGAGCAAAAACGGCATTACGAAAAATCCGGTGGACATCAAAACGTTTATCCGGCAAAATTAATATCATAAGAATGTTTCCGTGCGTTGCTGATAATGCAGGATGGCAGAATGGGAGTAAGGAATGGGAGAGGAAAAAAACAAAAATCGGTGCTGGCTTAAAGCGGATGACGAAAAGCAAGGAATTATTTTCCCGTTTGTGGTATTGGCAATATGGCAGGCAATTTCAGTTGCAGGAATTGCCAATCCAATACTGATGCCTTCGCCGGCCAGCATTTTGGGCGCAGCGGCAGAGATGCTGAAAAGCGGGGAATTGGTCAGACATCTGGAAATCAGTTTTATTCGAGTAATTGAAGGCTTTTTCATTGCGTCTGCATTAGCGCTGGTATTAGCCAGCGCTATGGGCATTTTCACACGCATTTTTTCGCTGTTGAATATGACAATTCAATTATTGCGCCCAGTTCCGCCGATTGCCTGGATACCGTTGGCAATCCTTTGGTTTGGAATCGAAGAAGGATCGAAAGTGTTTATTATTGTCTTGGGTTCGTTTTTTCCGATCTTTACAAATGTGTTAGGCGGGATACGTCAGACCGAAAATAAATTTGTTGAACTGGCTAAGGCCCTGCAAATTCCTCAGCGAAAATTTATTATGAAAGTCGTTGTGCCGGGAACGCTGCCCTTCATTGTGACCGGACTGCGTACAGGCCTGGGCTATGCTTGGATGTGTGTTGTCGCGGCCGAATTATCCGCCGGCATGCAAGGGATTGGTTACATGCTGACTGATGCAAGAGCGATGATCCAAACCGATCGGATTATTGTCGGTATGCTGGCGATCGGTGTTATCGGGAAAGGCATGGACAGTTTACTGCTGTTGCTGGAAGAAAGAATTATTAAGGGAAAGGAGTTCTATACCGGCAATGAGTGATAAAGCATATTTGCGGATCGAAAAAGTCAGCAAAACCTATACGGTAAAAAAACATCATGTAACAGCGCTGCAGGAGCTAGATCTTTCTGTGGCCAAAGACGAATTTGTAAGCGTTGTGGGGGCAAGCGGCTGTGGGAAAAGCACCCTTCTGCGCATTATCTGTGGCTTAGATAGCGAACATAGCGGCAATGTATATGTCAATGGCAGAAAAGTGACCGCTCCGGGCTTGCACTGTGGGATCGTATTCCAGGAACACCGGCTTCTGCCATGGCTGACAGTTGCGGAAAATATTGAATTTGCGTTAAACAACCATACCAAAGCGCAAAAAAAAGAATTGATTGAAAAATATTTGGCGCTTGTTGAATTGTCTGGTACGGAAAAATATTACCCCAACCAACTATCCGGCGGAATGGCGCAGCGCGTTTCCATCGCCCGCGCCTTGGTTAATCAGCCGGAAATTCTTCTCTTGGATGAACCGCTCGGAGCCTTGGATGCATTGACGCGTCTCAATATGCAAAAAGAAATATTGCATATTTGGAAAAAAGAAAAGACAACAATGATTATGGTTACCCACGATATTGAAGAAGCCATCTACCTCGGAACGCGAGTGATCGTCATGTCGCCGCGTCCCGGCAAAATCAAAAAAGAATTTATTATTCCTGACAATGTGAACAAGTGTCAGACGGATGAACAATTCATCCGCCTTCGTCGGGAAATTTACCACGAAATTTCCGCATAGCAATGATTTTAATCGAATGAAGTATAAATTGCTGTTTGCCTGGGCTGTGTCAAAATGAAACGCTGAAAACGAAGAATTCCCAAAAAAGAAAAAGGATTTTTTGAAGTGCATTCATATACGATGAAAAGGATCGCTCTACGACAGGGAACAATGCGTTTTTGCTGTCGGCGAATTTCTTGGCACGGAGCTTGCATATCTATTATTGTGCAGATGAATGTGATATGAAGAATAGATTTGTTTGAAGGTTCATTTATAAGGAGAGAGTAAATATATGCGAAATGCAATCGTTGTTTTTTCGAAAGTGCCAAAATTGGGTAAGACGAAAACACGCCTGACGACAGAAAAAGGCGGGATCATGACAGATGAAGAAGCCTTAGCCTTCTATGAAGGATGCGTATTAGATGTAATTAACGTATGTACTGCTGCGAAAAGCGGCGACGTATGGATTTGTTATAATCAGGATGGCGACAGTGAGTATCTGGAAAGTTTCTTAACTAGAACTGCTGACAGGGCGCAGATACGCGGAACCTTTGCGGACAAAGGCGGAAGCTTTGATGACTGCATACAGTATGCGGCCGATTATGTTCTGAAAAACGGAGCAGCGGACCGGATTGCCGACAGTGTGATGATTGTTGGCGGCGATATTCCGAGTCTGCAGCCGGAAATGCTGCAGGGCGCCTACGCAAAAATGGCAAAACTGGCTCGCAGCGAGGCAGGCCTGGCAGTCGCAACCAAGACGGCACAGTCCGATGTGCCAATCGGAGCGGCGATTGTTGAAGGCGCTTGTCAGGAAGGCGGTTTTTCGATCATTGGTTTCACTTGCGAGACGCCGTTTGATTTCCATAAAGTATTCTATAATATGGACGGAATCACCGCTTTGGATATGCTGGTAGCCAAAGCGAAAGATAAGAATATCCCGCTGGCTACAGTTGCAATGGCGCCGGATGTGGATATTCCCATTGATCTGGCGAGCATGATCCCGGTACTGAAAGCTCTGCAGCTGTCTGCCAATTATGACGACAGCGTTATGGTTCCCATCAATACCATTGAAATAATGGAAAAAATTGGATTAGAAAGTTGCACGACACCGCCGCAGAGGTAGACCTGAAAAGAAAACATCAAAGGAAAAGACGAATAACAATGGAACACGATGATCGAAAAGAACTCTTGGAAGAATGTGTGGAATGCAAGCAATGTGCCGATTGCTGTTCGCTTTTGTCAGAAAGCGGCCAATCTCCGCTGGAAATGGCAAAACGAGGGATTGAGCTATATGAGGCGTTAAGCTGCTCTTTATGTGGAGCGTGCGAAACTGCCTGCCCTAAAGGGTTGAGTCCGAAACAACTGTTTCTGGCCCGGCGGCAACAAGCCGTCAGCAGCGGCGAGATTGACAGTGCCGAGTACCGGTATCTATTGCCTGACCGTAAAAAAAATGTCATGAGTGCTTACCGCAATTATTACGGCATTGATTACAGCGACATTAATTCCTTTGACAATGCAGAAACCTGTTTTTTTCCGGGTTGCACGTTGATGACCTATTCGCCGGAATTGACGCGATCAATTTATGAACGGTTAAAAGATCGTTGCGGATGCAAGGGCGTATGGACAGAGTGCTGCGGAAAGCTGCTGGATCAGATTGGCGTGCAGCAACGGCTGGAAGATCTGCGCAACCGGCTTAAAGAATTTATACAGGAACACAATATAAAACGGATCATTGTGGCTTGCCCGGGATGCTACTATGAATTGCGGGATGTATTCCAAGACTGCGACGTAGTTGTTCAAACCGTTTATGAAGTACTGGACTTTGTAAAACAAGAAAAAGTTGAGAAGAAACAATATACGGTTCATGATTCTTGCCCGGACCGTTTTGCGGGGGTATTCGGGAACCAAGTACGGCATGCAATGACAGAGTGCGGTTTCCCGCTGGTAGAGATGGTCCATGCTAAGACGAATACGATTTGCTGTGGAAGTGGCGGACAATTATCGCATTTTCGTCCTGATCTGGTCGAGGAGCTGGTTGATTTGCGACAGCAAGAAGTCCGTCTGGCAAACGCGGATGTGCTTGTTGGATACTGCCTCAGCTGCGTCTTGAAATATGATAATTATCCATCTGAAATTCCAGTGACTCATGCGTTGAATTTGCTGCTGGGATTGAAGGAAGACTATAAGGGCGGCAAGGATCGCCTGGAAAAGATGTTCAGCGGTTCGGACGGAGAAAAACGCTGGGAAGAAATTATGGCAGATTGAAAGGACGAAGAATTTTGAACAACAAAGAACTTGCTGAAGCATTTAAAAATATGTTGACACTACGTTGGTCGCCTGTCGCTGTAAAGCTGTTGAAGCCGGATGAGCCTATTCCGGATAATATCTCGGAGCCGTCTGTTCCGCTTCGGCACTGTCAGGCAATTACGGTTGCCCGGCGCGGAAACAGCCTCTATATGCCGCCTAGCAAGCACGCCTGCCCGGATGGTTCGGCGATTATGGGATTGGTTCCCATGTCGCCTAAATTACGGTCAGGAGAATTATATCTTTTATTTAAAAAACTGCCCAATATTGAGTGCGCGCAAAAAATGATTGCGTCCCGACCGGAATTCGAAGCGGGAGAATACAGGGCTTCGGTTGTTGCCCCGTTGGAGGATGCGACTTTCGAACCGGATGTGGTTATTTTCACGATTTATCCGGAACAGATCATGTGGCTTTGCTGCGCTTCCAGTTATGGCAGCGGCGAACGGCATGTATTCCATACCTCCGGCTACAATTCGACTTGCGCGGATTTGACGGTGCAGGTCATGAAAAGTCAAAAAATGAACATATCGTTTGGCTGTTATGGCGCCAGGGCTATAAGTGATATTAATGATTTTGAAGCTTATCTTTCCGTCCCATTTAATCAGTTGCAGTCGTTGGCAGAATCGCTGGAAAAATTGTCAGTCAAGAGTATTCCGGAAGCGCGAAAGAAAATTTACATGCCGCCGGTGATTGACCGCGGGATTTCTTCTGACCAGGCGGGAACGTGTTCCGTCAAGGTGCGGATTAATGAAGACCGTTGCGATGGCTGTGGGTTGTGCGAGGCTTTTTGCCCGGAAGCGGTTATTGAAATGAAACTGGTAGACAATACTTCAAAAGCTGCGGCAATTGCTTCTGAAAAATGCTGCGCTTGCTATACCTGCGTCGGACAGTGCCCGCAAAAAGCAATCCAGCTAGAATTATTTCAAGATAAATCGTAAGAATTTTAGGGGTAATCTATGATGGACTATCAAATCACTTTTGCAGGCCCGGATGATGAAGAGGTGCTGCAAGCCGTTCTAATAGAAACCGACATGGGCATTGCCGGCGATATAACGGAACATGCGGTGATCAAGAAAGACAATGAAATTTTGGGTGGCGGAATGCTGGCGCAAACCGGGACAAATCGATATCATTTGCTGGTATTCGCAGTACGGCAGGGTGATCGCGGCCTCGGTATTGGCAGGATCCTGTTAAATGAATTGATAAAGCAGCCTTGGAAATATTGCCTGAATGGCGAAGGAAGTACTGCTGGTGATTATAAGATCACTACGGTCGCCAAAGGCGAAAGTGCAAAATTTTATGAAAAAAACGGGTTTGCGGTCTGTGATTTTTCACAGCTCGACTATCCATTTGATCAACAGTGTGATGACTGCCCAGACCGGAGTAATTGTAATCCGGCGGCAATGATGTTCATGGGGTGCAAAACGAATGACTGCTAAAACGACCTTTAAAATTCTAGGATCAGGGGCAGGACCCGGAGCGCCCTCGTTCTTCTGTAATTGTCGCGGTTGTCTGGAAGCGCAGGATAATCCATCGCTTTCTAGAACGCGAAGCGGGGCAGTGATCAGTACAGAACATAGCACGATCCTGATTGATACGCCTCCGGATCTTCGAGTTCAGCTGATTAGGGAAAAGATTACTGATATTGACAAAATCTTTTTGACGCACTGGCATTACGACCACTTCGGCGGCATCGGGGAACTGGAGTACTATGTGAAACTGAAACGGAAAGAAGCGTTGCCGCTGTATTTGCCGCCGAGCGCTGTTGAACAGTTTCATCAGGCTTTTCCGGATTTGGAAGAAGTATTTGAGGTTATTCCGTGGGAGGTCGGCAAAGTATACAGTGTCGGTCCATTGTCGATCACGCCGCTCGCTGCCAATCACGGGATTGAGACTGCAGGTTTTCTGGTACAGTCACCGGATATAAAATTGGCCTATTTTCCCGACACTGCCGGACTGCCTCCGGAAACAGCGCAGAAAGTGGAAAAAGTTGAGTGGCTTATCTGCGACGCAACGTTCCATGGAGACAACTGGTTCCCAATGAGTCACATGTCAGTGGAAGAGGCGATTGAACTTGGCAGGTTGGTCAAAGCGCAATATACCGTGCTTACGCACCTCTCGGTTCATTATAGCCAGCCAATTACCGTCAAGGAATTGCAGGGAATTGCTTCCAGGCATTCGGGCGTAATGATCGCTTATGACGGCATGACGTTGCCGTTATAACGAAATAACTGAATAGCTCTCCGAGCCGTACGACCTAAAGCGAACCATGGTTGTACAGCCTGGGCCTGTATGTAGGCCCACGGGGTAGTAAAAGAAATTTTGCTACCTCCCGAATGGGAAAGGAGGCGTCTCATAAGTTTTCAATGAAACTTCTGTGCGCGTTCTGCACAGAAGTTTTTATTTTTGCTGGTGTAAGATGTGCCAAAATGGAAAGGAGATTATAGCATGCGAACGGTTCGATTGGAAGATGCAGAAAATTGTGTGTGTTGCCACGACATTACGAAAATTGTTCCAGGAGAATTCAAAGGGAGAGCCTTCAAAAAAGGTCATATTATTACAAAAGCGGATATATTCGAGCTGCGTAAGTTAGGCAAAGAGCATATTTTCATTTGGGAAGAAGTGGATGGCAAGGTTCATGAAAATGATGCGGCTGTCCGGATTGCGAATGCGGTGAAGGGCAAAGGGCTCGGCTGCAGCGCTCCGGCAGAGGGGAAAATTATGCTCACCGCGCAATATGATGGCATGTGTATGATCAATGAAGAAGTTTTGCTGCAGGTCAATATGGTTAAGGATGTGATGGTTGCAACCCGCAGCAACCTAAAACTAGTAAAAAAAGGCGATACCGTGGCCGGACTTCGCGCCATACCGCTTACGATCGACGAAGCCCTGCTTCAACAGGTTGAAGCGCTATGTAAAGATGTTGAAATGATTGCGGTAAAACCAATGCAAGCGCTGAAAGTCGGTGTTGTGACAACCGGCAATGAAGTGTATTCTGGTTTAATCCAAGATAAATTTGGCCCATTTTTACGCGTCAAACTGGCTGAATATGGCTGTGAACTCATGGAACAGCAATTTCTTCCGGATGATTCTTCAAAAATTGCTCAAGCGATCCGGGATATGGCGGATAAGGGCGCGCAGCTTATCTTGACAACCGGTGGAATGTCAGTAGACCCGGATGATGTTACGCCTAAGGGGATTAGAGAAAGCGGGACGACGATCGTATCGTACGGTACACCGGTACTGCCGGGGGCCATGCTGATGGTCGGCTACCTTGGCGAAATTCCAGTATTAGGGCTTCCGGGCGGGGTTATGTATTCCAAAGTATCAGCGCTGGACATTCTTTTGCCGTTCATTATCACTGACGAAAAGATCACAAAAGAACAAATTGCCAAATTCGGTTTAGGCGGGCTTTGCTTACAATGTCCGGTTTGCCATTATCCAATTTGTCCTTTTGGTACGGGTGCGTAGGAGGGAAACATGAAACAGAACATTTCACTCGAGGAAGCGCAAGAGATGCTGTTGGCCAATATTACCCTGCCGGAAGAACGCCAACTCCCGCTTATTGACGCGTTGGGGAAAATTTTGAGTCAGGATATTGTGTCACAACAAAACATTCCGTTTTTTGATCGTTCGCCGGTAGACGGCTATGCTCTGTTAACGAGCGACACCGTAACGGCTACATCATCCCAGCCGGTTCGTTTGAAAGTACTGGAAGAAATCCCGGCGGGTTATGTGGCAGAAAACAAAGTTACCCCCGGGACTACGATCAAAGTGATGACTGGCGCTCCTCTCCCTGTAGGAGCGGATGTGGTGGTGAAATATGAAGAAGTTGACCGGCAGGGAGATTTTGTTTTTCTCTCTAAACCGCTCAAATTCCAAGAGAATGTAGTTTATGCCGGTGAAGACGTAAAACAGGGCGAAGTAGTCGCCAAAAAAGGAATTGTTGTATCCCCCGCGCTCGTCGGTCTTCTGGCTGGGATGGGAATTGCCAGCGTGCCGGTATATCATCCGGTTAAAGTAGGCATTTTAAGCACCGGTGATGAATTGATGAGTATCGGAGAGGCATTGCGGCCTGGGAAAATATATGACAGTAACCGGTATACTCTCCAAGCGCGCTGCTTGGCGCTGGGGCTTGAGCCGGTTATGATGGGAACAGTGATGGACCGCAAGGAACAGGTTGCTGATCGCATTCGCGAAGGCCTCAAACAGGCTGACGTGTTCATAACTACCGGGGGGGTCTCGGTAGGCGATTATGATGTGATACAGGATGCACTGAAAGAAATTGACGCGGAAATCCTTTTTTGGAAAGTCGATATTAAACCTGGGTCGCCAATTTTAGCCGCGATGAAGGATCAAAAGATCATTATCGGGTTATCGGGCAATCCAGTCGCAGCATTGCTCACGTTTGACCTGTTGGTAGTCCCTCTGTTAAAGAAAATGATGGGTCGGGAAAAATATTTGTACTCCAAAATCCAGGGAACCATGCGGGATGGTTTCAAAAAATCCAGTGAAAAGCGGAGATTTTTACGGGCCCGTCTTATGTTGGAAGATGGAAATACGTTGGTCAAGTTAACAGGCATCCAGAATAACAGCGCACTAAAATCCATGATGGAGTGCAACATTTTTGTGGATGTTCCAGCCGGAAGCGGACCGCTGAAGCCTGGCGACATCGTATCGGCGCACGTTATGGGAAATATCGATTATATTGACGCGTAAGGCGAAACGAGTGGGAATAATTGCTATGGAGAGAGGGTGAGTACTTCATGTTGGACAGCTATGATCGTAAAATAGAGTATTTGAGAGTCTCTGTTACGGACCGGTGTAATTTGCGGTGCAGATATTGCATGCCGGAAGAAGGAATCGCAGATGAAGGCCATTCAAATATCTTGACGCTGGAACAAATTGCCCGTCTTGTAAAGGTATCTACCAAGGTCGGAATTCGCAAAGTGAGATTTACCGGCGGTGAGCCATTGGTCCGCAAAGATATCGTCAAACTTATTGCAGAGGTGGCCGAAATCCCGCAAATCGAGGATATTGCCATTACGACAAACGGCATGTTGTTTGATGGGATGGCAGAAGATCTGAAAGCAGCCGGTTTAAAAAGAGTGAATTTCAGCTTGGATACTTTTGTTCCGGAAAAGTTCCGCTACATTACGCGACGGGGTAATTTGCATGATGTGACTCGCGCCATAGAAAAAGCCCTTAAGTTAGGAATCGCCCCGGTAAAAATCAATACGGTTGTTATGAAAGATTTTAATGACGATGAAATTTTGGATTTTGTCAAACTAGCGTATGAAATGCCTTTAAATGTACGATTTATTGAATTTATGCCGATTGGCGATCTGCCATTTTACAAAAAAGAGCGCCTGGTCAGCATGTCGGAAATAAAACAAACTGTTGAATCGCGGTATGAACTGCTGAAAAGTTCCATGCTGAAAGGCAATGGACCGGCGAAGTCTTACCAAATCAAAGGCGGCATGGGAACAATTGGTTTTATTAGTGCGATGAGCAATCATTTTTGTTCTGAGTGCAACCGCATTCGCATGACGGCAGATGGCAAATTGCGAGGTTGTTTATTTGATAAAGGGGAAGTTAATTTAAAGCTAGCATTGGAAAATGATGCAAACGACGAAGAACTTGTGCGGCTTTTTGGCGAAGCAATCAAGAAAAAACCCGCTCGTCATCACATGGACGAGGGCTGGGGCGTTGGCAATGAGCGCAAAATGTATCAGATTGGGGGATGACAATGGACTTTACACATTTTAATGAAACAGGTCATGCGCGAATGGTAGATGTTGGCGGTAAGCAGGACAGCGAACGGATCGCTGTTGCGCAAGCTACTGTTCGTATGCAGCCATCTACGCTGGCGACCATCAAGAGCGGCGGCATTAAAAAAGGGGATGTCTTAAGTGTGGCGCAGGTCGCAGGAATTATGGCCGCAAAACAGACGTCACAGCTGATCCCCATGTGTCATCCGCTGATACTGACTTCCGTCGATATCTCATTTCAAATGGACGACCAAAATTCCAGCATAACGATCCAATGCCAGGTTAAAACTACCGGCAAAACCGGTGTGGAAATGGAAGCGATCAGCGGAGCCGGTATTGCGGCCATGACGATCTATGACATGAGCAAAGCGATTGACCGGTGGATGGAAATTACGGATATTAAACTGATGGAAAAATCAGGTGGAAAAAGCGGACATGTGATCAGAAATGCCGGCTAACCAAATCGATATTCAAATAGGGGGTATATAGTGAGCACGCCAATTGTTTGTATTGTATCTGCTGTTTCAAATACGGGGAAAACCACACTGACGGAAAAGTTGATTGGCGAAATTGTTCGCCGAGGCTATAAAGTAGGAGCTGTTAAAAGTGATGCACACGGCTTTGCAATTGATATTCCGGGCAAGGACTCTTGGCGTTTTGGGCAAGCCGGAGCCAAAGCGGTTGCGATTGTCGGCCCGAACCAGTATGCTTTGATTCAGGAGACAAACCAAAAAAAAGATCTTGATGAAATTGTTGCATCGATGGAAGGAATTGATATCGCGCTGGTAGAAGGTTTCAAACTGGCAGGCAAGCAAAAGATAGAGGTTGTACGGAAAGAAAAAGGAACCCGGGCGGTATCACCCGCCAATGAATTAATTGCAGTTGTCACTGATGTCACAGAAGACTCTTTTGCAGTTCCTTCGTTTCAGTTGGATGATTATGAAAAGATTTCGGAGTTCATTGTCAACAAATTTCTGGTGAAATGAATAGAGCAACGGATGAGCTTGATTAGGAGGCGGAAACATGGCAAAAGTCGCAGCGATCAATATTAGTGAGACAAAAGGAGTACCCAAAGATACGATTGAAAAAGGGTATTTTGAAATAGACTGCGGATTAAAAGGTGATGCGCATGCCGGGGCCTGGCATAGGCAAGTAAGCTTGCTGGGAATGGAAAGCGTGAATAAGATGAAACAAAAAGGGCTGGCTGATTTGGCAACAGGAAGTTTCGCTGAGAATATAACGACAGACGGGATTATTCTGTTTGAGCTTCCGATTGGAACGAAACTCAAGATCGGCGAGTCGTTGATGGAAGTAACCCAGATTGGGAAAGAATGTCACAGTGGATGTGCGATCAGGCAAAAAACCGGTGACTGTGTTATGCCCAGAGAAGGTATTTTTGCCAAAGTGCTCATTCCTGGCTGGGTAAAACCGGGTGATGAAATAGAGATTGTCGATTAATTGATTGCAGAGGTGCAAATCATGACGGGTATTGTATTAGCTGGCGGCCGCAGCCGCCGCATGGGCAAGGATAAAGCGGAACTTCCCTGGAAATCAGGCACTTTGCTGACGGAAGCGGTAGATAAGCTGCGTTTGTTCTGCAAGGAAGTGATCGTGGTGGGGCCGCAGCGGCCATTAGAAAGGGAAGTTCGGTGGACGCAAGACCGCTACGTTGGCAAAGGACCTTTGGCCGGCTTGCATGCCGGATTGGAAGAGGCATCGTTCGATAGTGCGCTGATATTGCCTTGCGACATGCCGACACTGCCGGTGCGGGTGCTTGAGGAAATGGTGCTCGTGGCGAACAGTAAGAAATTTGATGTGGTGCTTCCGGTTCATTCTGAGGGGAATGAACCGCTTTGCACATGGCTTTCAAAGGAGGCCTGCTTGCCTGTCATCCGGCGTTTGCTGGAAGATGGGTACACATGCCCGCTGGATATCTTTCCCCAGGTTCGTGTCGGTTATCTTGAAGTGGAGAGATTTTTTCCGCAGGCAACCATGGAGAAAATTTTTGCCAATTTGAATTCGCCGGCAGACTATGAAATCGCGAAACAAGAAAAAACTGCACAGGATTAGAGTTTGAAGACAACGTTATAAGTAAGCTGGAGATGATATTGGATGCGAAATGCGGTTGTTATTTTTACGAAAGTGCCTAAAGCGGGTGAAACCAAAACCAGGCTGACAATAGACCGTGGGGGGATATTCACGCCTGAAGAAGCGAAACAGTTCTATGAAGCCTCCCTCTTAGACGTGGTAGACCAGTGCATTGCATCGGCTTGCTGTGATGTATATATCTGTTATAATCACTCAGGAGACCGGTGTTATCTGGAACAAATTATTGCGACAATTTCTGCCCCGGAAGCGATCAAAGGAATTTTCCCGGATCAAGGGGGTTGTTTTGATGCAGCTATGCAATATGCGGCTGATTATATACTGCAGGACGGGGGCCCGGAACGATTGGCGGACAGTGTTTTCATTGTTGGCGGGGATATGCCGGGGCTGCAGCCTGCGACCATTGCGGACGCTGTGAAAAAGTTGGAAGAATTGGCGGCGAGCAAAAAAGCCCTCGAATGCGCCAAACAGTGCGATCGCTTTGGTTTGGGTATTGGCGCTGCAATTGTTGAATCTGCCGATCAGGCTGGCGGTTTCAATATTATTGGTTATACGTGCACTACGCCTTTTAATTTTGAGGAGATTTTTTATAATATGGAAGGCGGTACCGTTCTGGACTTGGTAGTGCAAAAGGCGGTAGAAAAAACGATCCCGATCAGTCTGATTGAGATGGTGCCGGATATTGACATCCCTGAAGATTTGGGCGGATTTATCCCGGTAATGAATACCCTGCAGTTGGCGGAACGCTATGATCCTAAAGTCGTGGCGCCGAAAAGAACGATAAGAATTCTGCGGGAAATGGGCATTGAGTCGGCTGCTCAGGTTCCGGGAAATTGATCGGAAGAATGACAGTAAAAAACCGGGATATCCCAACCTGCTGGTTGAGGATGTCCCGGTTTTTAATGTTCATTATTCTCTATACACTGGCGGAAACTTTGCTTTTGTCGCCAAGCTCCTTCTTACTCACAGGAGGAACAGCACATAAAATGGCGAAGATACAAACCAGACAAACGGCAATATTGATGTATAACGCGAACGTATAGCTGTTAAACATATCGAAGATTCTTCCGCCGATAACGCCTGCCAATGGGCAGGTTACACTGATGATCAAATAAAATAATCCGAATAATTTGGGAAACGCAACCGGACCATAGTAATTGGCGATGATCGTTGAAGAAGTAACAAATGTCCAACCGAAGCCAAGTCCCAGTAATGCCGATGCAGTGTAGGCTATTAGTTGGGAATTGGCGCCGATCCCGACAAAGGATCCTATAGCAGTAATGGCAATTCCAATGACGAAAACGTGGCGGGCGGCAAGTTTATCCATCAGAATACCTCCGCCCATTTTTCCTGCCATGGTAAACAATGTAAAAATCCCCATGCCCCAGGCAGCATCCGCAGCCGAAATTCCAAAACCCTTCAAATGGAGAACCCAGTGTGCTCCGAGAAAGTAGAAGGGATAAAAAGTGGCGTGACCGGCAATGATAATGAGCCAAAACGCTTTCGTTTTATAAGCCTCCGCCGGAGTCCACAGGTAAGAAGTTTGCAGTTTGCTTGAGCTGGATTTTTGTTCGGAAGCTACTTCCTCAATTCCGCCGTCGGGAACTTGGCCCAGATCCTCCGGACGTTCTTTGACAAACAAGAGTGCTACAACCATACCGATTAGTGCAATGCCGCCGATGATCAACCAGGCCTGATGCCAGTTTCCACCGTTCAACGCCAATACTTTGTTGATTGCCGGTGAACCGATAAAACCGCCAAACCCTGCAGCAGTCATTGTCATAGCCATAGCTTTACCGCGATATCGCTTGAACCATCTGGTTACTAAAGTCGAACATGGCATCACGGTGGAGAAACCGACGCCTGTACCGATACAAACGCCAAATCCGAGATAATAATGCCATGGCGCAGTCGCAAAAGACATAATAACTGAACCGACGAACAGAAATGCCGAACCGATTGCCAATGTCCACCGGGCTCCCCATTTGTCTATTGTCATAGCGATTAACATTGACGGCAAACCAAGGGCGAAGAGACAAATTGATACGCCCAGCCCGAATGACGTACGGTCCATGGCGATGTCTTTTAACATATATGTGTTCGCGATGAGTCCGCCATAATATGCAAAGCCCATATTTACCATGTACAGGAACCATAAAACACCAACCAGTTTCCAACCATAAAAATTACCCTTGCTAGCCATTGTACACCCCTTAATCATTTATTGCGCTTTGAAAGTATTCCAATACATGTTCGTCATTGTGCGACAGAGTCAAGATTCTCATTTTGCAGCATAGAAGTTGCGAATACTATCCAGCAGCAATTATTTATGCAAACTTCATGCCAACCTGTTTCAAAATGGCAATTGCTTGATTTCTATTGTAAAATGACCGTTTTTTTCTCAGGATGATTGCTTGTAGCAGGAGTATAAAATTTCTTTTTGATAATTTTATCGTTCTTGTCGTATCATTTTGACACGAGACCAAAAATAATGTAAAATAAAAAGTGGAAATCTTCACATATTACTGCTATTTGCAGAGGAAATTTACGATTATAGTGTAAATGTATGGCTGAAAAGAAGATGCTAGGAGGAAAATAAGAGTGGGCATATTAAACCAGTCTCCTGAAATCATTCATGAACAAAATAACACTGCAGCGAATACAAGAAAAACACATGCCCAAGAACGCTGGCAAGCCATCCTGCGATATAAGCAGGATTTCTTGCAAAATAATGCGGAAGACCCATGTCAATACCCTTTCATGAATCAGGATGTTGCCGCTTCGTGGGTTCGATCCCGCAATATGGGAGTCAATCCTTATTCGGTAGTGACATCCTCAAACATGAACCCCGAAAAATTATCTGAAATTCTGGGAAAACATCATTTGTTGATTAAGGTCACGAATTCGATGGTTGAAACGTTTAAAGATATGCTGCTGTCTTGCGGAGATATTTTATATTTATTTGATAAGACCGGAGTCGTTTTGCTGAATGAAGGCTGCTGGGAAAAAACTCATCTGTTTCCTGAAAATCATCCTCGAATGGGGATCATTGCCGATGAAAACTCGGAAGGAACTACAGCCCATGAATTGTGCATTCGACTGGGCCGTCCTGTGCAATTGCTGGGACCGGAACATTACTGCGTAGCTTTTCAGAACTGTGTTGCTTCTGCGGCGCCAATTCGCGATGAGAATGGAGAAATCAATGCAGCGCTGGTATTGTTGAATCAACCATTGTTGGAACCGCCGGGAGAAGAAATTCTGGAAAATCTGTGCCTGCATAGTTTAGGGCTCGTTACTTCGCTGGCGATCGCCATCGAGACTCATTTTAAGCTCGTTAAAGCGACGAATGATTTTTGTGATGCGAGTGAAAAAGCAGAAACGTTCAATTGTCATCTTCAGATTGCGATGGATCGGTTTGCAACGGTTCACAATACATTGAATACTACTTTGACCTTGGTCGATGAAGGGATTGTTGTTACCAATCGCACGGGGAAAATAATTCATATCAATCAAGAAGGCATGCGGATTTTGAGGCTCAGGACGGAAGAAATGGATAGCAGAAATATTAATGATTTTCTGAGCAGTGATTCTTCTATTATGACCTTGGCTGAGAAAGGGGAAAATCTCACTGTTGAGGAATTCGTTTGCGCGGGCAGCGACCGGCAGCTTTACCAAATTTGCATTCGTCCGGCTTTTAATCCGTATACGCAGAAATTAGATATTGTCGTCTTTAAGTTCAATTCTTCCGAAAAAATAACTGCTCAATTGAACACCAAAGCCGGCGGGGTGGCGAGTAATACATTTGAAAACATTGTCGGCGAAAACTCGGAATTTAAAAAAAGCATAGCAATGGCGCGGCGTTTTGCTGGATCGGGAGAAAACATTCTCTTGATTGGCGAAAGCGGAACCGGGAAAGAACTTTTTGCACAAGCTATTCATAATGTTCATCGTCCACAGGGACCTTTTGTCGCAGTAAACTGTGCCGCTATGCCGCGAGAATTGATCGAAAGTGAAATGTTTGGTTATGAAGGCGGCAGTTTTACCGGTGCTGAACGCAGCGGCAGACCTGGTAAAATCGAGTTAGCGCATGGCGGCACGCTTTTTCTTGATGAAATTGGCGATATGCCGATCGAATTGCAAGCTGTTTTGCTCAGAACGTTAGAGGACAAGCAGGTAATGCGCTTAGGGGGCCGGCGCTATAAGAAAGTTGATTTTAGGCTGGTTACCGCTACAAATAAAAATTTGTACAAAATGGTAACAGAAAATCAATTTCGTGAAGACTTATTCTTCCGTCTGGCGGTATTGCCGGTAAATATACCTCCGTTGCGTGACCGGGGCAGTGACATCGAAAATTTAAGCAAGTTTTTTATTGAAAATTACTGTCAGAAAAAAGGCTGGAAAGTTCCGCAGATCAGTTCAGCGGCGCAAAAGAAAATTAATGAATATGAATGGCCGGGCAATGCCCGGCAGCTGCAAAACGCAATGATTTATACGGTGAATACTTCTTTGGATGGAATCATCAAACCGGATAATCTTCCCAGCTATATTCTCTTGGCTACTTGCCCGATCAAAATCGATGGGATGTCGGCGACGAGCAGTGAGGCAATCGGTGAGATGCTTTGTTTGGAGAAGCTGGAGAAGGCTGCGATAGAAACGGCGTTGCTGCATGCGAACAACTGTGTGCCGGTTGCAGCTGAAATATTGGGAATCAGCCGGTCCACTCTGTACAGAAAATTAAAAGAATATAATATTGAATATTAATCGAAAAATCGGTGGTGTGCATTTTCTTTGGCGTGTGATGAAAACGAGAGTTTGCAGAGAGGCAAGCTCTTTTTTTTATTCAAAATACGGGGATTAAACTCCGGAAAATTTTCAAAACCAACTCGAATCAAGGTTTTTTTATAATGCGTTATATTTTTTTTCAATTCCTTATCGCTTTTGCGGAAAAAACAGACGAAAAGATCTTAAAATGATAAAGCAATCGCAAAATCGGAATCGGCAGAATACTTTTCTTTTTGGCAATTTGTTTGGATTAGCGTATCATTTTGACACGACAATACATGCAGATTTTCTTAGAAAATGCAGTGAAAATCCAGTGTAATCGCAATATTAAGCCATTTAGCCCGCCTGCTGACGGACTGGCACGTTTATTGCATGAATAAGGTTCAGGCGACGCGAACAACCGAATTGAGGTCCGGGCGAAAAGCTATAACTTGCATTGGCAAGTCGGGATAGTCAAGCTTTGGAAAGAAAATTGGTAATCTGGGAACGCCTGAAGGGAGGCAACATGAGCAAGAATATTGATTTACAACAAGAAGGTATTCAAGTGAAAAAATCCGCCTGTTACTTTTGCCACCAGAATTGTGGGGTACTGGCTTATGTAAAAGACGGCAAAGTCCTTGATATCGAGGGAGATCCTGATTTTCCTACTAATCAGGGCGGATTGTGCTGCCGGGGAAATATTGCCATGGACCATCTTGACCATCCGGCGCGGGTAAATTTTCCGTTGAAACGGGTTGGTGAACGCGGTGCCGGACAATGGCAAGAAATTTCTTGGGATCAGGCGTTGACGGAAATTGCCGAGAAGCTTGCCAATATTCGTGATGAATTTGGTGCAGAGGCTGTTGCTACGGCTGGCGGAACTCAGCGAACAGACGACTGGGCCCGCCGGAGATTTATGAACTTGTTTGGCAGCCCCAATGGATTTCACAACTCTCATCTGTGCTGGATTCCTACATTCATGGTAGAAACGGCGATCTACGGATGGTGCCCGTTTGACTTGGACTTGGGCAGCAGCCGCTGTCTGGTTTTGTGGGGGCAAAATCCGGGCGTTTCCGGCATGCCGGAAATACATCATATTATGGAATTAAAAGAAAAAGGCCTCAAACTGATCGTTATAGATCCTCGTTATTCAGAAACAGCCGCCAAAGCGGATATGTGGCTGCCGATTCGTCCTGGATCGGACTTGGCACTGGCGCTGGCTTGGCTGCATGTCATCATTTATGAAGGACTGTTCGATCCGGAATTTACGGACGAATGGTGCGTTGGGTTTGGTGAATTGGCAGAACATGTTGCGGACTTTTCACCGGAGTGGGCAGCGCCGCTGACTTGGCTGACCGAAGAGCAGATCCGTGAAAGTGCGATCATGTATGCTTCCAATAAGCCGGGAAATATTCAATGGGGTACGTCCATTGACCAAATCGGCAAACCGGCCGGAGCAGCGATGCACGCACGTGCTTTATTGCGCGCGATTACCGGTAATTTGGATGTTCCTGGTTCTGACCTTTTGACCGGTCCCAGTCTTGAGTATGTCACGGACGAAGAAATGGAAGCGAATGACCAGTTGCCGGAAGAGCAGAAAGCCAAACAAATTGGTTCCGATAAATTTAAAATGGTTACCTGGCCGGGCTATAGCCGCATCGCTGAATTGACGAAAGAAGTGTGGGGAAAAGCTCCGACCGCCGAGTGGATGTGTGAAGCCCATCCGCCATCTGTATTCCGGGCGATCCTGACGGAAAAACCATATCCGGTCAAAGCGCTTTTGGTTTCGGCCACCAATCCGATCAATTCTTATGGTGAAACGAAACTGACATTGGCAGCGTTGAAGGCTGTTGAGTTCATGGTTACCTGTGAATATTGGCTGACTCCGACAGCAATGCTTTCGGATTACGTGTTGCCGATTGCCGGCGCGCTGGAACGGCCGACAATTACCAGTTCCTACGGGTGTGCTGACTTTTTGCTGGCATCGCAACGGGCCATCCAGCCAATGTATGAACGCCGCAACGATTATAATTTCTGGCGCGATTTAGGTGTCAAGCTGGGACAAAAGGAAATGTGGCCGTGGGAAACCGTAGAAGACGCTTATTTTGCTAAAATTGAACCGCTGGGCTACGGGGTGGAAAGTTACGATGAATTTGTTGAAAACCACCGTTTCCATTTTCCAGAACGTGAATATCAGAAATACAAGCGAATTGGGTTTGCCACTCCTTCGAGAAAAGTGGAGTTATATTCCAGCACGCTGGAAGCATTAGGCTATCCGCCTCTTCCGCCATACATCGGGCCGGCAGAAAATGAAACAGATGATCCGGAAATTGCGGCGGAATATCCGTTTGTGCTGACCACCGGCGGCGGTCACATGCCATACCATCATTCCGAACATTTCCAAATTAAGACATTGCGGTTCCTCAGCCACGAGCCTTACATGAGCATGAACCCGGCGGCAGCAGCCAAATTGTCGATTGAAGAGGGCGATTGGGTTTGGATTGAAACCAAGCGCGGCCGGATCAAGCAAAAAGCCAATTTGACGCAAGCCATTGACCCGCGTGTCATTTTCACCCCGCGTGGCTGGTGGTACCCGGAACGCGATATGCGTGATCCGGAACTGGGCGGTTGTTTGGAATCAAACACGAATATTTTGACCAGTTGTGATGATGATGATTGTGATCCTATGAGCGGCTCTTGGGCGAACCGTGGCTTATTATGCAAAGTATATAAAGTAACGGCAGAGAATGAAAAGGAGGCGAAATAAGATGGCACGCTATGCAATGGTTATGGATACGCGGCGGTGTGTCGGATGCCATTCGTGCACGGTTGCTTGCAGAGTGCACAATGAATTGCCTCTGGACATGATCTATAATCCAGTAGTAACGGTTGGACCTACCGGAGTTTTTCCTAACGTTCGTATGACGAACCTGCCTCTCATATGCATGCATTGCGATAATTCGCCTTGTGTGGATGCTTGTCCTACCGGCGCGTCTCAACAGCGTCCGGATGGAATTGTTTTCGTCGAAGAAAAAAAATGTATCAGCTGTAAAGCTTGTGTTATGGCTTGTCCGTATGGAGCGCGGGTCCCCAATCATGAAAAGGGAACGATACAGAAATGTAATTTCTGTATGGACCGGGTTGATGAAGGCAAGCTGCCGCATTGCGTAAAGACCTGTCACCAAAAGGCGCGTATTTTTGGCGATATGGATGATCCTACCAGTGAGGTTTACAAATTGGTAAACAATGGCTACCCAGTACGCTTATTGGGAGAACTGAACACGGAACCGTACGTGTTTTATATTGTCGATTCGGAGGTGAAGCTCTGATGAGTCAAAAGCATGATGTTTGGGGCTGGATGTTGGCTGTCGATTTCTTCTTTGCGGGAATGGGCGGCGGAATGCTTGTTATTGTTGGGCTCTTGGATTTGTTTGTCGGCGAGGGAAGAACCTCTCTGCTTGGGAATGTGCTTGGACCGGTATTCATCGGCATCGGATCATCCCTGCTGATTTTGGAGTTGGGCCGTCCGTTTCAGGCCTTGCGGGTATTTGTGAATCCGAAGGCGATCCTGACTGCCGGCGCTTGGTTTATGTCCTTTGCGATTACGTTTGGTCTCGTGTATGCTACGTTTGGTCTCGATATGTTTTTCTGGAGCAGTTGGGTATTCGCTCGTAAAGTTCTGGCGGCCCTTTGTTTCATCACTGGTTTAGTAGTAGCTACTTACCCTGGCATTTTGCTGGGACGCCATAAAGGCCGTCCGTTCTGGCATGGACCTGGGATTATGATCCTGTTTTTGCTTTCTTCACTGGTTACCGGTTTTGCAGCGCACAGCTTAGCTGGTTTTGTTTTCCCGCCGTCTACACTGACTGATGTTTTGGGAATGTTCCCCAAGTTCACGGCTGGATTACTGGCTTTTCAACTGCTGTTGTGGTTTGGCTATATTTGGGTGAAGAAAAGCGGTGGCACTACGTCGGAATCAATTGCCACGCAACGATGGATCAATGGGGATCTTTCCTCTAGCTTCCAATATGGGTTCCTGTTATTCGGGACCTTGGCGCCGTTAGTGTTATCCTTGTCGTCTTCACCAAGCCTCCAGGCAGTCGGCGCAGCGTTAGTGCTGTTGGGCGGCGCTCTGATGCGTATGCTGGTTGTTCGTGGCGGTGAAGACCGTACCTGGTTCCCGGGCGAACAAAAATATCGTTCCAGATTGCCGAAGGGGAATGAAGCGTTCCTTAAAGCATGGAATAAATAAGGGTTGTCGAATATTCACTACGGCCTGTTTATCCCCGTACCAAAAGGACGGGGATAAACAGGTCGTGTGAATAATGAATAAAAAATATGCGATTATAAAATATGAGCATTGATTAGGTTAGGAGATTAGGTTATGCAATCAGCTGAAAATACTGTGAAAAATGATGTCCTGGACACGACGAAAAGCGTTTGCCCGGTCTGCCTGAATGTTATTGAAGCAGAAATCGTTACTAAAGGCAAAGCTGTGTACATGGAAAAAACATGTCCGGAGCATGGACCGTTTACAGCCTATCTGTGGCCGGATGTCGACCACTATCAATGGATGAAAGGTTTCCAATTCCCGTACGTTCGGCCATCGCAGCCTACTCCTTCTCTGCAAGGCTGTCCCCAGGATTGCGGGTTATGTTCAGCGCATTTGAGGCATCCTACTTTAGTTGAGTTTGAAACGACACAAAAGTGTAATTTGCGTTGTCCGGTTTGTTTTATGGCAGCAGGCGAAGTACAGGCATCCGCCCCGCCGGATCCGGACATGGCGGTTTTTGAAGCGATGTATAAAGACATTTTAGCGAAAACCGGTCCGTTAACCAGTATTCAATTGACGGGCGGAGAACCTACAACCCGGCAAGACTTACCGGAAATTGTCGCATTGGGAAGACAAATTGGTTTTATAGCGATTGAAATCAATACTAACGGAATGGTAATCGCGCAGGACCCAGCTTATTTGGCGCGGTTGAGAGAAGCCGGGATCAGTGGAGTTTATCTGCAGTTTGACGGTATGACCAATGAGGTTTATCAGACAATCCGTGGCGCGGATATACTGCCGATGAAATTACAGGCGATTGAAAACTGCCGAGCAGCCGGTGTTCAGGTCGTTCTTGCCATGACGGTGATCTCAGGGATCAACGATGACCAAATGGGCGCCGTCTTGGAATTTGCATTGAAAAATCGGGATGTGATTGCGGGTATTGCTTACCAGCCGGCGTTTGGATCCGGCCGGTTTGATGTTGTTCCGGAACAACGTTTAACAATTGGCAATGTGGCGTTTATGCTGGCGGAACAGAGCAATGGAATTTTGAAGCCTTACGACTTTTGGCCTCTGGGCTGTTCGCATCCGCTATGTGATGCGGCTACATACCTTATTGAGGATCAAGGCGTGATTAAGCCGTTAACTTCCATGATCACTCCTCAAGAATATATTAATAATTTTGATTCGGACAGCCCGCAAGGGTCGGTGTTTCCTGATCTTGCCGACAAAATGTTTCCGGAATTGGAGCCAGGCTTGTCGATTGTTATGATGAATTTTATGGATGCGATGAATTTTGATCTAAAAAAACTTAGAGAATGCAGTATGACGGTTACAGGGCCGGACGGCCATATTGTTCCATTTTGTGTGTTCCAATTGACTGATATTGATGGGAAAAGGAAGAGCAAGTAATCATTGCTCGGGGTAATGCGATGGCAGAAGAACAACTTCTTAAAACGAACTGTCGTTTTTGCGGTTATCAGTGCGGATTAATGGCAGTGACTGAAAACGGACAAGTTAAAGCAGTTCACCCGGATCCTACTCAATATCCCGGCGACGAAAGTATTCAACGCGGCTGTTATCGATGGCGTTTAGCGCCGGAATTTATTGACCACCCCAAGCGGGTTAATTACCCGCTGAAACGGGTAGGCGAACGCGGCAGCGGACAATGGCAGCAAATTACTTGGGAGCAGGCAATGGATGAAATTGCCGAAAAAATGCAGTCCCTTAAGGAACGGTATGGGCCGGAGATGCTGGCGACCTGCATCGGAGGGCCTCATGCTGTTTATTGGCCATTACATCGCTTTATGAACCTGTTTGGCAGTCCAAACAATATGGGAATTGGCCAGATCTGTTGGAACCCAGGGATTTGGCTCAATACGTTGATTTTTGGCTGGCCAATGGAAAGTGAGTTGGACACAGAGAATACAACCTGTGCAATGTTCTGGGGTGTAAATCCGTCAGAGTCGGATAATTCCTTGTTATGGCGAGAAGTGGTACGGTTTAGGAAGACGGGCAAGCCGATCATTGTGGTGGATCCAAGGCGAACGCGAACTGCGGAATTGGCCACTCTCTGGCTGCCGGTGCGGCCGGGAACGGATAGTGTTTTAGCGCTTGGATTGTTGCACGTCATCATTACGGAACGGCTGTATAATGCCGAGTTTGTAAAAAACTGGTGCCATGGGTTTGAGCGTTTGATCGAACATGTCGCTTCTTACACCCCTAAATATGTAGAAAAAATTACCGGCATTGAAGCAGGCGTAATTGTCCAAGCGGCGCGATTGTATGCGCAAAGCGCCCCGGCGACTTTGTTTTCGGGGCGGGGCATTGATCAAATTGGCTGTGACAGTGTTCCAACCCATCATGCGTTGGCGATCTTAAAGGCGATTACCGGCAACGTGGATTTGCCCGGCGCTTCCCATCTAAACGAGATGCCGGACTTCATTCCGGAACTGGACTTGGAGTTGAGTGAGCAGTTTCCGCAAGAAGCACGCCAAAAGCAACTGAACGAATTAGCGTTGCAATCCTATTCAGGGTATGAACGGGTTCGGCAGTTGACTCTTCAGCATGGGAAACGGCTGCCGATGCGGTATTTGACGTCTGCGCAACCGAACTTGGTTTGGAAAGCAATGGTAACCAACAAACCTTATCCGGTGCGATCGCTGGTTGTTATGGCAACCAACCCATTGTTGACCCAAGCCGATACGAAGCTGATCTATGAAGCATTAAAGAGTTTGGACTTGCTGGTCGTCTTGGAATTGTTCCAAACGCCAACTTCTATGCTGGCGGATTATGTTTTGCCCAGCGCCGGCGCCTTGGAGCGCCCGTTGTTTGAAACCAAGGCCGGGACGGCGAATATCGCCTATGGCGGCGGACAGGCGGTTAAACCCTATTATGAGCGTCGGACTGATTACGATTTTTGGCGGGAACTGGGATTGCGTCTTGGACAAGAAACCGAGTGGCCATGGGAAAGCCTTGTTGCCAGCCTGGAAGCGACATTGGCTCCTACCGGCTTTACTTGGAATGATTTTTGCGACACGGGACTGTATTGTCCGCCGGAAGATCATCAAAAATACGCGCAAATAAATCCGCAGACCGGAGAACCGATTGGCTTTGCTACGATCAGCGGGAAAATAGAATTGTACAGCGAACTTTTTTCAGAGATTGGTTATGATCCTTTGCCGGTACCGAAAATTCCGCTTGCAGAGCAGCAGGATTTCCCTTTGCGACTGATAACAGGCGCACGGTTTCAACCTTATTATGCATCGAGTTTTCGCCAGTTTGATACACTCAGAGCCATTCACCCTGAAGCTTGGGCGGAAATGAGCGCCGGTACGGCCTCCCGCTTGGGGTTGGAGGACGGGTGTCCGGTATGGGTCGAAACGGAGCGAGGGAAAGCCCGCTTTGTTGTAAAAATTACTGCGATGTGTGATCAGGTAATCAGCGTGGAATATGGCTGGTGGTATCCGGAAATGGAAGCGGCTGAACCCAGTTTGGGCGGGCTATGGATTGCCAACGCCAACATTTTAACGAATGCCGACTATGAAACAGCGGATCCGTTGATCGGGACCTCTGCGTATAACGGTTTGCCTTGTCGTGTGTCACGCGCATGATGGGCCAAGAAGACCCCGGCCTTAACGGCGCGGGGTCTTAAAAATTTTCATAGGGAGGAGAGGCGTGCAATGTATTATTTTTGTAAAATTTCCATATTGTCTTTAGCTGCATTGCAATTCTTTATGCCGCTTATACCAATTGATTTAACTCCAGCCGTTTTTGCTGCTGCCGTTACCGTGCTCTTCTCGAGTCTCCCCCTGATGGGCAAAGGGTTTAAAAAAATTACGATCGTGTTTTTATTTCTCGGTATAGGGTTGCTGCTTTTTTTTCAGCAGCCGTCATCGGTATGGATCGCTGCAGTCGTTTCTATGACAAGTCTTATCTCAATATTGGCTATCATGCAATTATACTCGATTCCCATTCAATTGGGTAATGTTCACTTGGCAGTGCGAAATTGGTTAACCAAATCGTTTACAGGAGAAAATGCGCTTTTTCTTTTCGCTACCATCGTTAGCCACATCCTTGCGAGTATCTTGAGTTTTGGCGTTATACCGGTCATGGTTTCATTATTGGGAGATACGCTGAAAGGCAGGATATCGCAGTATGAACGGTTTATTTCAGCTGCAGTCACACGCGGTTTCGGACTGGTTGTTTTATGGGCTCCCGGGGCAATCAATGTGATGCTGGTTATTCAAGCAACTGGGGTTAAGTGGAGTGAACTCCTTATTCCCAGTATGATTTTGAGCATAATCGGCATTGCGACTTCTTGCTGTCTGGAGAAAAAATATCACGTATCAGATAAAATGAATTTTGCACAAGAGCCTGTTGGCAAATCTCAGGCAAGTGCAGCGTTCGTCAGTAAGAAGGCGGTTCCTGTTATGGCTGTGGTGCTGGGGCTTTTGATTTTCATCCTGTTTTTAGAAAAAATTAATTTTGGTGCTTCACCTGCCAATCGAATCATGGTTGCCGGCGCAATTGTCGTTTTGCTCTGGATCGGCTTTTTTGTTAAACAACCTGGTTTCGCAAAAACAATACAGAATTATTGGAACAAAGATCTTTTAAAAACGGTCGATTTAGCGCCATTATTCATATCGATGGGGATTTTTTCAACAGCCCTGCAAAAATCCGGTTTGCTCGCATTGCTTCAGCCGTATTTGCAAGCCGGAGCGAATGCGGTAGGAATTTATGCCATAGCAGTAATTCCGGTTTTGCTGATCCTATGTGCGATCATCGGAATTCATCCTTTTATTTCGATTGTGATGTTTGGTCATATCCTTACTTCCTTGCAACTGCCCATTCCTGCGATTTCCATTGCGTTATGCCTGGCATTGGGAGGATCGATTTCCTATATCGTATCGCCTTTTGCGGGCATGGTCCTGATGCTTTCCAAGTTCCTCAATTGCCGGACGATGGATATTTCTATTTCGTGGAACTGGGTTTATAGTTCACTGCTCTTTGGGGAAGGAATATTGTTTGCTTATTTTTGGGGTCGCTATTTTGGATGAGAAGAAGGAAACCGTTGTTCTGCAATCGAAATGGTAGAATGGAACAAATTACCCGCTGTCCCATCGCTTGTGGCCTTCTTTTTTATTAATTGATGCGACGGGAGAAAGGAGAAATTCGTGTGAAGAAACGACTTCTGGGAAAAACTGGCATAGAGGTAACCGAAATTAGTTTCGGTGGGTTGCCAATACAACGCTGTAATATGGAAGAGGCAGGGGTTGTGCTGCACGCCGTTTTAGATGCTGGCATTAACTTCATCGATACGGCACGAGCTTATACGGATAGTGAGGCGAAAATCGGATGCCATCTGGCAGACCGCCGAAAAGAATATTTTTTAGCCAGTAAAAGCATGGCAAGGGATCGTGCAGGAATGGCCAAAGACATTGACCTCAGTCTTGCTGCGATGAAGACAAATTATATAGATCTTTACCAAGTCCATAATATTAAGGGCCGTGAAGACCTTGACGCTGTCTTGGCTCCGGGTGGTGCGCTGGAAGCTCTGAAGGAAGCGCAAAAAGCCGGTAAAATCGGACATATTGGCATCACCGGCCATACGATCAGCCTGCTGATTGAAGGGCTGCGGACCGGAGAATTCAGTACGGTCCAGGTTCCGTTTAACTGTATCGAACAACAGGCGTTGGAAGAACTGTTTCCATTAGCTAAAGCGATGAATATCGGTCGGATTGTGATGAAACCGTTAGGCGGCGGACAGCTTGAACAGATTGATTTGGCACTGCGTTTTATTCTGGAGCATGATATCTCCACAGCTATTCCCGGGATGGATCAAATCGAGCAGATCCAACAAAATGCAGCGGCCTCAGAAAAATTTAGACCATTATCGGATCAAGAACGCCAAGAGCTTTTGCAGGAAGCAAAAATTCTCGGTCCCAACTTTTGCCGTCGCTGCGGTTATTGCATGCCATGCGCCGTAGGCATCGATATTCCTACGACGTTCATTTTCCACTTGCAATATACCCGTTATGGTATGAAAGATGCGATATCGAAAAGATATGCAACTTTTTCGTCCAAGGCTTCCGATTGTATCGAATGTGGAGTTTGCGAAGAACGATGCCCGTATGATATACCGATTCGGGAACGGATGAAACAGATTGCCCGTGAACTTGGATAAATGCAAAAAACTCCTGTGCAGAATCGTTGCTGCCGCAGGAGTTTTTTTTATATGTATTTTCTAGGTACCCGCTTTCCCACCATGCAGACAAGTTCGTAGGAAATCGTATCGATTTGTGAGGCCACTTCATCAGCCGGCAAATCCGGCCCCCCGAATAATAATACTTCGTCGCCAGGTTCTGCGTCTGGAATATGGGTGACATCGATCATGCACTGATCCATACAAATCCTGCCGATGATCGGCGCCCGTTTTCCATGCAGCAAAACATGGGCTATATTCGAGAGAGAGCGGGGCCAGCCGTCGGCATACCCAACCGGAAGAGTGGCGATACGCTGTGTTCGATCCGAAGTATATATTCGCCCATAGCTGACAGACGTTCCTGCCGCTATATACTTAATAAACGCCAATCGGGTTTTGAACCGCATGGTCGGTTTTAAATGAATTTTTCTGCTCACATCCAGGGATGGCCATAATCCATAAAGGATAATACCCGCTCGTACCATATCCAGATGCGCTTCCGGCATATCAACAATTGCTGCGCTGTTGGCAATATGCCTCACTGTGATTTTAACGCCATGGTCTTCAATTTGCTGTAATGCTTCCTGGAAACAGCGATACTGAACATGGGCATATGTTTTGTCGATGCTGTCGGCGGTGGCGAAATGAGAGAAGGCGCCTTCAATTTGGAGTCCGGGCAAAGCTGCCAACTCAGCCGCGAAAGAACCGGCTTCCTGGCAGTTGATGCCGATCCGGCTCATCCCTGTATCAATCTTCAAATGAATTTTGGCTGTAACTCCCGCTGCAACAGCAGCTTGCGAAATTGCTTTTGCGACCTCCTGAGAGAATACTGCTTGCGTGATATGAAAGGCAACAAGCAACGGCGCCTGAGAAGGAGGCGTGTAGCCTAATACTAAAATCGGTACGGTAATTCCGGCCTCGCGCAGCTCAATCGCTTCGCCCAGTATTGACACAGCCAAGGTATCAGCTCCTGCGGCTAAAGCCGCTTTTGCTATAATGATTGCGCCATGACCATATGCATCTGCCTTTACCACAGCGCAAAATTTCGTTTCTTTTTTGAGTAGCTTTTTTATTTCTTTTACGTTGTGAGTCAAGGCGTCAAGATCAATTTCCGCCCAAGTTTGTCGTTCGTACACCAGTGGGCCCCCTTGCTATTGAAAAATGTGATCCGTTGTTTTATTCAGGAACTTTGACAACGGATTCAACCTGAAACATGCAGGAACCGTATTCGTTCAACTGCCGTTTTAACTGTTCCTCCGTTACTTTATCGGGAACGATGTGCAGCGTAAGAACTGCTCCGGTACCGCGACGGTCAGCAGCCATGGAATCGGGTTGGATTTGTGTGATTGGCAAGTCTGAATGATGGATACTGCTTATGATCTCATCGATTGTCCGCTCGGTATCACCAATTTTGACCTGAAAAAGATCATTTTTTTGCATAGCGTCTACCTCCTCCATTCATGTTCTTACAAGGTACTTCGGCGGATGAGCGTATTTTCCTGCGGAATGTGAAGAAGTTCTCGCAATTAGGGGATTGATTCATTCGGTGCTAGGATTTGCTAAGATCCTGCAATAATTCGATCGCTTCTGTATCTGTAGTCTGTGGGAATTCCTGATAATGCATTCCGACAGCCATAAAGTCTGGCGGTTGGAGAGGGCAGACGATCCTATCCACTGCTTTTGCCAGTTCGCTGACTGTTTCAGGTGGGGCAACAGGAACCGCAACAATGATTTTCGCCGGTTTTAATGTTTTCAGCCAGGTAATGGCCGCCTTCATTGTATAACCGGTAGCGATTCCGTCATCCACGAGAATGACCGTCTTTCCTTGTACTTCCGGTGGCGCTTCTGATCCCGTATACAGAATCATCCGACGGCGCAGTTCTGCATATTGGGCGGTAATTGTATGGTCCAGATAATCTTGGGAAATGTGATGAGTTTGGATCGTCATCGTATCAAGTACTGCACTTCCGTCCGGCATCACTGCGCCAATGGCCAACTCGTCATTGAAGGGGTGACCGACTTTTCTGGTCACAAGAACGCCCAGTTTCGTCTTAAAGTAACGGGCAATTGGCGCGGCAACGACGATGCCGCCTCGCGGGATCCCCAATACGCAGACGTCTTTAAAATGATATTCGGCAAGTCGCTGCGTCAGTAATTCTCCTGCTTCCCATCGGTTCCGATACATTTGCAGCACTCCTTTCCAATATAGAAACATCTTTCTAGAAAAAGCTTATCACGAAATGCGGCAATAGAAAAGCGGAAGGTTTGTTTTGGACCGAAAGTGCATAAAAAACTCGCTCCCAGCGAAAAACAGGAATTTTATTATGAAACGAGAAGGTTATTATAGATCATAATTTCTGTTTTTTGAACGACAAAGAGGAGAAAGGGGTGGTGTCAATCATGTTTTATCTTCTATTTGCAGTGGTTTTTTCTGCCATTATCGCAATTTTTGCGGTTCAGAATGCTGTAGTGGTCACAATCAGTTTTTTAACTTGGAAAATGGAAAGTTCGTTAGCTGTAATTGTGGTGACAGCTGCCGGGATCGGGATTCTGATTGCTTTATCGATTGAAATGATGATTCAAGTTCGTTTGCGATTGCGTCTGCGGCAAAGTAACAATAGAATCAAAGAATTGGAAGCACAATTGGAAAAATATATCACGGATGCGGCGAAATCGGCAAAAGAAACAGCTCCGCCAGCCTCCCTGGCTCCGCCCATGCCGCCACTGGAAAAGCCTGCAAGCGGTACGGAAGCCAAGGCGGGCAAACCATTTATTAAATAAGGAAAGAAGGATCAGCATGGTCGACCTCTTTGCAGCAATGGAAAAAGTAAAGGAACTTGCAATTACTGTTGGAAAGATGCAGAAAGACAATTTGGGAAGAAAAGATTTGGCGATGAACACGAAGTCCACGTCAATTGATCTTGTTACCGAGATTGATAAACAATCGGAACAGATGATCATCAAATTTATCAGAAAAAACTATCCATGCCATTCTATTCTTGCGGAAGAATCAGGATTAGCGGCTAGTGAAACTGAATATCTTTGGGTTGTCGATCCTTTGGATGGGACGACTAATTTTTCACAAGGCTTGCCGATTTTTGCAGTTTCCATCGCTCTTCAATATAAAAATGAAACAGTTTTAGGGGTTGTCTATGCCCCGGTTGTCGACCAGCTTTTTACTGCCATAAAAGGACAGGGGGCTTTTTTGAACGGCAAACGTCTGCAAGTTTCTGCCAAGGAGGATTTGGCGAAAAGTGTTCTTGCCACCGGGTTTCCGTATGATATAAGGGAAAACCCGATCAACAATCTTGCTTATTTCAACCGGTTGCTGCCTTCTGCAAGAGCGATACGGAGAATGGGAGCCGCAGCGTATGATTTGGCCTGTGTTGCGGCTGGTTTTTTTGATGGTTTCTGGGAGTTAAAACTGTCTCTATGGGATGTTGCTGCGGCCGTTTTGCTGGTGGAGGAAGCAGGGGGAAAGATTGTTTATTTTCGTCAGGACAGGGGCATTTCGTTGATTGCCGGTAATGAAGTGATTTGTGGAGCGATATTAGAAGAAATAAAACAGGTGGATCATTCCTGATTTCGGGCAGACAACGAATATTTTTTAATAAAAATCAGCATAAATTAGAGAAAAAAACGCAATAATGTAGTATAATATATTCAATGTTGCACAAATAGTATAGCATAATCATTGCATAAAGATGATTATTTCTATTCGCTCGAGAAAAAACGGAAGCTGTTTTTTGAAAACAGGAACTGGTTGGGAGGGATTGCGATTATTCAAAAAATGACCCATCTGGATCCGGCCATTTACGTACTATCGGATTCCGTTGGTGATACAGGAGAAACACTAGCGAAGGCGGCTGCAAGCCAGTTTGACTTTGAACACTTGGAAATTCGACGGATTCCTTTTCTGAAATCAGTGCAGCAGCTTGAAGATGCGCTGATGGAGGCAAAGCAGGCGAATGCCATTGTTGTTTATACAATTGTTTTTCCGGCTTTGCGGGCTGCTTTGGAAGCAAAAACTCAGTTATTGGGGTTGACTGCAGTTGATGTCGCAGGGCCGGTGATCGACGCATTGGAAAAGGTATACCAATTAAAGCCGCAAAACCAACCGGGGTTAATACACAAAATTGATGGTGCTTATTTCAAAAAGATGGAAGCGATTGAATTCGCAGTAGAATATGATGATGGCAAAAAACCTCAAGGGATGATTAGAGCTGACATCATCATTGTTGGCGTTTCGCGCACATCCAAGACGCCTTTATGCGTTTATTTGGCTTATAAAGGCTATAAGGCTATGAATGTTCCGTTGGTTCCTGAAGTGGAAGTTCCGGGCGAATTGTTTGCAGTGCCGGTTAAACGGATTGTTGGTTTGACGATCAAGCCGTCGCGGCTATTGGAAATGCGGAATGAACGCATGCAGAGCATGGGCATAACCAAGGATCTTTACAAAGATGTTGATTATGCAAATTATTCACGTATTTTGGCTGAATTGGATTACGCCGATGCAGTGATGCGCAAACTCGGCTGTCCGGTAATTGATGTAACGAACAAGGGAACAGAAGAAACTGCCGCCAAAGTATTAGAAATTTATCGTAGAGGAGTAGAGTAGCATGGAAAAATATGTTTATCAGTTTCAAGAAGGCTGTGCCGCAATGCGTTCGCTATTAGGGGGGAAAGGCGCTAATTTGGCAGAAATGACGAAGATTGGACTGCCGGTTCCTGCGGGGATGACGATCACGACGGATGCTTGCCGCGAGTACTATAAGTCAGGCAAACGGCTATCTGATGCAGTGAAAAATGAAATTTTGGAGCATTTGGCTGAATTAGAGAAAACGACAGAAAAAAAACTTGGCGATGAGGGGAATCCATTACTCGTCTCCGTGCGTTCGGGTGCGGTTTTTTCCATGCCTGGTATGATGGATACTGTATTAAACCTCGGCCTGAATGAAAAGACAGTTCTTGGTTTGGCGAAAAACACGCAAAACATTTGTTTTGCCTATGATGCTTATCGCCGTTTCATTCAAATGTTTTCCGATGTTGTTCTAAATATTCCAAAGCATGAATTTGAACATATCCTTGCAAAGAAAAAAGAAAAGCAAGGTGTAAAATATGACCAGGAACTCTCTGAAGATTCACTGCGTACATTGGTTGGCAGCTACAAAAATTTTGTTCAACAACAAATCGGGCGGCCATTTCCTGAAGATCCGCAAGAACAATTATTTATGGCGATTGAAGCGGTATTCAGTTCCTGGGATAATGACCGGGCTAGAATCTATCGGAATTTAAATAAAATAGACCACAATTTGGGTACGGCAGTCAATGTTCAGTCGATGGTTTTTGGTAATATGGGCAATGATTGCGGTACAGGTGTGGCTTTTACCCGCAATCCTTCTACAGGCGAAAATGCGTTGTACGGTGAGTACCTCATTAATGCCCAAGGGGAAGATGTAGTGGCCGGCACCCGTACTCCACAGCCGATCGCCACGTTAAAAACGGAAATGCCGAAAATTTATAAACAGCTTGCGGATACTGCTTTGAATTTGGAAAAACATTATAAAAACATGCAAGATATCGAGTTTACAATTGAAAAAGGCAAACTTTATATGCTGCAAACCCGTAATGGGAAACGAACTGCGCAAGCAGGCGTTAAAATCGCACATGACATGGTTGTAGAAGGCTTGATTGATAAGGCAAGTGCAATTTTGATGGTTGAGCCGGGACAGTTGGATCAATTACTGCATCGGCAAATTGACGGTTCGGTTAAGTTGGATGTGATTGCAAAAGGACTGCCGGCTTCGCCTGGCGCGGCTTCGGGTGCTGTTGTTTTCGACTCTGACGAGGCCGAACGCCTGGGCAAGACAGGAAAAAAAGTATTGCTGGTTCGTACGGAAACCACGCCGGATGATATTCATGGAATTGTCGCTGCGCAAGGCATTCTTACCAGCCGGGGCGGAATGACGAGTCATGCTGCCGTAGTGGCCCGCGGCATGGGAAAACCATGCGTATGCGGCTGCGAAGCGATCAAGATGGATTATGCGCATAAACAATTCATGATTGGCAGTCTTGTTATCAAAGAAGGCGACAAAATTTCGATTGATGGGTCAACCGGCCGGGTGATCCAGGGCGACATCGCATTGAAAGATCCGGAACTTTCTGCTGAATATGTGACTTTGTTAACTTGGGCGGATGAAGTCAAACGGTTGGGCGTGCGGGCAAATGCCGATACACCTGAGGATGCGCAAAAAGCGCGCGAATTCGGGGCGCAAGGAATTGGCCTTACACGAACAGAGCATATGTTTATGGCACAAGACCGATTGCCGTATGTTCAGCAGATGATTTTAGCCGAAACCTTGGAACAGCGTCAGAAAGCCTTAGCCCATTTGCTGCCGATGCAGGAAGGGGACTTTTACGGTATTTTGAAAGCGATGGAAGGGTATCCTGTTTGTATCCGTTTGCTTGACCCGCCGCTGCATGAATTCTTGCCCAGCCTGGAAGATTTACTGATCGAAACGACCGAGTTGCGTGTTCGTGGCAACGACCCGAGCCTTCTGGCTGAAAAGGAAGGGCTTCTCAAAAAAGTCCGGCAACTGCATGAATTTAATCCGATGCTGGGGCATCGCGGCTGCCGGTTGGGGATCACCTACCCTGAAGTTTATGAAATGCAAATGAGAGCGATCCTGAATGCGGCGGCACGGCTTACGAAAGAAAGATATACTGTATTGCCGGAGATTGAAATACCACTCACGATCGGCAAAGAAGAAATGGCCTTTTTCCGGGAAAAGATTATTGCCATTGCGCAGGAAATAATGGACACTTTTGAAGTGAAATTCCATTATACTGCCGGCACCATGATCGAGCTGCCTCGCGCGGCATTGCTTGCGCATGAACTTGCAACAGAAGCAGAGTTCTTTAGCTTTGGTACCAATGATCTAACTCAGACTTGTCTAGGCTTTAGCCGCGATGACGCGGAAGGGAAATTCCTATCCGATTATCTGGAACATAAGATCCTTAAAGAGAATCCTTTCGCCGTTCTGGATCGCAAAGGGGTTGGTCAATTAATGAAGATTGCCGTGGCAGGCGGTCGACAAACCCGACCAGGGCTTTTGATTGGTATTTGTGGTGAGCATGGCGGCGATCCTAATTCTATAGAGTTCTGCCATGAAATTGGCTTGGATTTTGTCAGTTGTTCGCCTTACCGGGTTCCGATCGCCCGCTTGGCGGCCGCACAGGCTGCCGTGAGTCAGGGCGAAAATCTGGGCACACGGTAATCAGACTGTTGAAAAAGCCCAATCTGCGGCGTTACGGCTACGTTTGCTTGCTTGCGTACGAGATTAGTACGCGGCGCAGCGCAAGCCTCGCCGTTCCTGGCATCTTAACCTTTTTGAACAGTCTGCTTGAGTAATATACTGCAGAAAAAACCCGTCGTATGACGGGTTTTTTTGTATGGGTTCGAAGTTACTTTGAATGGGCATTGTTTAGCTTGAAAACAAGAGTGACGTAGGTCCAGCAAGAAACGGACTGGTTTGTATTTTGATTTTTGGCGGGAATGAATTGCCATTGTTGTATGACATTCATAGCCGATTCGTCGAGTATTGCAAAACCAGAGGAGGTTTCCACGCTGATGTTTTCCGTTTTGCCGTTCGTCAATACCTGGAAGCGGACTCTTACGCTGCCTTCCCAGCCTTCGCGACGCGCCTGATCCGGATAAGCGGGATCAACTTTTTGTAAAATCCGCGGTGCCATCAGTATTGGTTTTGTTTGACCATCTGCTCCGGCAGCACTGGCAGTTTCAATTTGACCGCCCGCGGCGTTTTCCGATCCGGATTTATTCTCAACAGTAGGACTACTTATGGGTGCAAAGGAAACGTTGGCAGTTTCGGCAATCGCAGAGGCTGCATTTTGAACGGCTTGCGGCGCTGACGCTTCCAATGGCAGGACAGTTGAAGGCGATAGCGATGATTGAGACGGCGATTGCTGCGGTATTGTATCGCTGAACAATTCCATTTCGATATATTCTTGTTGTGAAGGAGAAGGCTGTGCAAAGACGGAAAACCAGCCGATCCCCATCAAGAAGAGAAAGTGGACAAAAACAGATAATGTGATTGCTTGGCGCCATTGTCTGCAACTTTGCATAGATTTCGACACCCCCAAGTCTATGGTTTTAATTCGGTAGCTACAGCGACGCGGCGTACCCCAAGTCGTTTTAATTCATCCAGTAATTCGATTACGCGGCCATACTCGATTTGACGATCAGCCCGCAAAAGAAAGGAGGTTTCCGGGTTTCGGTATAACTCCGCTTTAATTCGTATCGACAGTATTTCCCGGGAAATTTCTTCCTGGCCGATCAGAATATTCCCTTGTGCAGTAAGAGTAATCGGTGTCAATGCCGTTTGATCCGTTTGGCTGGAAGTCGATTGAGGCAATGCAATGGGAAGAACATTTTGTTCTACCATGTACAGCGTACTCATCATGAAAAAGACCAATAAAAAGAAAATGATGTCAATCATGGGGATAATCATCAGTTTTGGCGAGCGCGGGGAACGCAATTTATTCAGGTTCATGTGAATCACTCCGTGACACAGCAGCCAATAAAAAATTGGCCGCTTGTTCCAACTCGGAAATAACCAGATCAAGCTGATTCATAAAATGACTATGAGAAGCCAATGCCAGGATCGCAACACAAAGTCCGGCAGCGGTAGCCACCAATGCTTCACCGACGCCGCCGGTGATGGCGAACGGTTGACCGGATTTGATATTAAGTACGCTGAAGGCCTGGATCATTCCGGTTACCGTGCCCAATAATCCGAGTAAAGGCGCCAACGTGACGATGGTATCCAGATAACTGAGACGATAGCGCAGCTTTGCTGCGGCAATTACAGCCCAGCCGTCAAGAAGCTGCTCCAATGTTGAACGGCGTCCCTTTGCCGCAAGAAGCCCCTTTGTCAAGAACTCGGCGGCAATTCCCGGATTGCGGCGGCATATGTCTATGGCGCCTTGCCAGTCCTTGTTTTCCATCTGGGGTTCAAGAGCATTCAGCAATGTTTCAATATCGGTGCGTGCGTTGCGATATTGAGAGTATCGCTCGATGGTAATGGCGATCACAAGGATCGAACACGCCAAGAGCGGGTACATGACAAAACCGCCCTTGCTGAAAAATGTTGTGCTGACATTCAAAAAATCAATCATATTATTCCCTCTTTTTTAATTGGTATCATTTCGTTTGCAGTGCAGTTTGCTGCTGGCAGATTTTTTGGCTCCAATCAGCCATCGAAGTGTATAAAAACTCATGCACCAAATAATCCGGCTGAACATAATCGAGGATCTTCTGCGTTTGAGGGGTGGTGAAGGGCAGATGTTCGTCAATTCGGAGGATATGCCGCATGATTTCGAACATATCGTAATCCTGTTTGATTTGATGCTGGGTTTGTTGTTCAACGTATGTGCCGGATAAAGATTTGTGCAGATGAATTCCCCGGATCATTTCACAATGCGGACCTAAGTCATTCAGGGTTTTAAGAATATAATCAATTCCCTGCGCTTCAGTACGCAGCGTATGGTTTGTATTCATCAAATGACCTGTATCAAGCATAATGCCTATATTGCCATGGTTAACCCGGTCCAAGAGGAGCGCTGTAAGTCGCTTATTCTGCAATGTCAGCCCGGGCCACCAGAGATTTTCCAGTAATAATGCCATATTGGCGGGGATAAATGGTGTTAGCTCATTGATTACTTCAATTGCCGCTTCGATCACTTCGCGGTCCGGTGCGGTAAATTGGCGGCTGAAAACTTCAGAAACGCGGGCATGACTCACATGAAAGACCAGGTAGCGGGCCCCGGCTTGCGATGCATTTTTTATATTATCCTGATATGACTCTAACCATGTTTCCCGGTTCGTTGCGCCATAATACTTCTTGATTTGTTGTTCGCTGCCGAACTGACGCAATAACTCACTGCGGTCATTTCGCCAAAAATCAAGCCAGCACGGCCAATACCGGAGATGGACGCCATAAAGCCAGTCATTTTGCCGGAAAGGTTCAGCGCAAGGCGAACATAACATCATTTCAATGCCATCCAAACGATGCTGGTGCAAAAATGCCTGCAGAATTTCAGGATTCGATTGAATAAGATCCATATCTGACGGGTAATTGGAGAAATTGGTAAGTTGTTTCATACTATAACATCCCTTATTTGTGGTTGCGAAGGATAAAATGATACAATATGGAGCGGCTTGGCTCACAAGAGGACTGATATCCTGGAGGCCAAGCCTGTCCGATTATTGGCAGCTGAAATTAAAAAGTTTGTTTTACTCCCAGTAAGAAGGTGCGGCTGTTTGCCGGATAGCCATTCACCGATTGGTACTGTTTATTGAGCACGTTGTTGACAGTTAGGAAAATAGAGGTATTTTTGGTTGTGCCGAAAATCGTATTTGTATTGACGATAAAGTGGCTGGGGACTTGGTTTCCGGAAGCGCCGCTCTGGCCTTCGTAGATACCGGAAATTGTTTGTGATAATTTTCCTTCATGAATAGTAAGGCCGATATTGAAGCTGTTTCTTGGGTCACCGACGGCATTGCCGTCTTGGTCGTGACTGTCAAGATAGGTGTACCCAAACGTAGCGGTGGTTACCGGCGATAATTTGGTTGAGATACTTGCCGTTGCGCCGGTTGCCGTATAATGAGCGACGTTATAAGTTTGCCATGGCGCCATCCAATCGGTTGGGTCAGTGGATCGCCATTTAATCGCGTCCTGTAAATCACGTTTAAACAGCGACAGTGTGCCTTCGGTTGCTTTGCTCAGCTTGCTTTTAACGCCAACTTCTGCGGTCCAGCCGGTTTCCGGTTTCAAATCCGGGTTGCCAAGCATGCCGGAGTCATTCCAGTAGAGCTGATCGAAGTTGGGCGCTTTAAATACCTTTCCCCAATTGGCAAAGTAGCTTGTTTGATTGTTGGCTTGGTACAGATAAGCAATTTTTGGCAGGGTGTGGGCGCCATAAATACTGCTGTCATCCTGGCGTACGCCTACGGTTATTGCGGAAGATGCGGTAAGGTCATATCGGTCTTGAAGGAAGACGGCTTTGGTAGTCCCGCTATGCGGCACATTTCCTTCCGCGGTACTGGTGACTTTATCCCGCCGCCATTCGCCGCCCCAGGTTAAGAGATTGGCAGTATCCAGTTTCGTGCTATCCTGGTACTCAAAGGCGCGTACGGAATTTTCATGGCGATAAAAGCTTGGCGAAATAAACGTCGAATAGACTTGATTATGATCATAATAGCGCAAAATCCGGTTGCCGTCAGCGTGTTCTTTTGTATAATTCACGCTCCAGTCATGCCGTAAAATATCGCCGTAATCACTTGGCGTCGCCCAGTATAAAGAACCTGGAAGTCCAGCGTGGCTGCCATAATAGTCATAGTCTGCAGTAAGGCTTTCCCCGTTCTTCAAATCATGATCCAAACGGAATGAAACATTTTTGGCTTTGTAGTCACTATTTGTTCGTTGTCCGTCATTTAAATCCTGAGTGCCTGCAAGGCGCCAGCGGGTATTTTTGTTTTGTCCGCCGGTGCTGAGGTTATAATAGCCCGCGCCATCGTTTCCGCCGGCGATACTGACCGTAGTCGGTGTATCCGTTTGGCCTTTTTTGGTGATGATATTGATGACACCGCCCACGGCATCGGCGCCGTAAAGAACGGATCCGCCGCCGCGAACAACTTCGATCCGCTCGACATTGTCAGACAGTAAGAAGGTATTGGCATCTACACCGCCATATCCATAGGACATGCCCTGCGGCAAGTTCATGCGCTTTCCGTCGATCAGCACAACAACGCGATCGGTACCCAAAATATACGGAATGGCAATTTGTCCTGTACTGCCATAGCTCTGGATGGTTACGCCCGGTACGCTTGATAAGGCATCCGCTAATGTTCTGGCACCCTTATCTTCTAATTCTGCGGCGGTAATTACGGACACGTCGCTGGGAGTTGTCCCGACGGTCTGAGCGATGCGGTCAGCTGTAACTGTCAGTTGATCGAGTTGAAATCCAGTTTCTTCAGCTGCCCAAACTTGACCGGCGGACAAAATGGTTCCGACTGCCAGCGTGACGGCAACTTTTTTCTTGAGTTTTTTGTAATTCAAAATAAGTTCCTCCTAGGTAGTTATTCAAACAAATTCGGCCGAACATACACTGTTTCTGAATCACGGTTCAAAACGAAAGTCATTCCGTAGAGGTCTGCAAGGATTTCGGCGGACAGGACTTCATTCGTTGGACCGCTGCCCACGATTGCGCCATTTTTTAAAAATACAAGATGACTGCTGAATTGCAGGGCCAGATTAATATCATGAATGGCAGCAATGATGGCCATTTGTTTGCGGGTGGCAAGGTTTTTGATCAGTTGTAAAACCCCATATTGATTGCAAATATCAAGATGAGCAGTTGGTTCGTCCAACAGCAGTAATTCCGGCTGTTGCGCCAAAGCGCGGGCGATAATTACTTTTTGCTGTTCGCCCTGGCTCAGTTTGGAATAATGGGAATTTCGCTCCAGCCAGATTCCTGCATCCTCCATGGCCGCTTGTACGGCTGCTTTATCGTCGGCGGACGGAGTTGAAAAACGGGGAATGTGGGGAAATCGGCCCATCATAACCATTTGCCAGGCGGTAAATTCGTTTTCGTTGATATCAGAAGAAACCATCGCTATTTTTTTCGCCAGATCGCGCCGTTTGTAAGCGGTCAATGATTTGCCGGACAAAAGAATTTCTCCTTGAAGGGGCGGTAAGATGCCGGCAATTGTTTTTAGAAAGGTTGATTTGCCGGTGCCGTTTGGCGCGATGACGCTGATAAATTGCCCGGTCTCAACAGTCAGGTTGATATTGGCAAGAATTTTTTTGGCGTGATAGCCGGCGTCAAGTCCGCGTATGGATAGAAGGTTCATCTATTGTCGCCTCCTGCCGGTCACATATAAGATATAAAGAAAAAATGGGCTGCCAAACAGGGCAGTTATAACGCCAACCGGGATGCTGGAAAGAGGTGGGAAAATGCGTGTCAGACTATCGGCCGCGAGAAGAAAGAGCGCTCCCCATATGGCGCTGAGCGGCAGAAGCATGAAATGTTCCGGGCCAATGATCCTTCGTACCATATGCGGTACGATCAGGCCGATAAAACCAATGATGCCGCTCACGGATACGCAGGCCCCGGTTACCAGGGTAGATGAGACAAGCAAAAGGAACTTCACCCGATTGACATCCACGCCCAAAAAACGCGCTTCTTCGTCGCCTAAAGCCAGAACATCCAAATCGCGCGCAAAAACCATAGCGACTGCGAGACCGGCGGAAACAAGGAAAAACAAGGGCAATAAACTATCCATATAATTGGTCATACTGCCCATTAACCAAAATACAATCAAATGTATTTGATTTGCGTTGAGCGCCATGCTTGCGCTCAGCAACGCATTAAGCAAGGCGCTGCAGGCAATGCCGGCCAACAGAAGATGGTGACCGGCGCCGGCGATGGTTTTTTGCCGGCTGACCAAATATACTAAAGCGAGGCTTAGAATGGCTCCGGAAAAAGCAAAGGGAATTAAAAATTGCGTGCACTGCAGGATGATAGAAACAGCTGCGCCTAACGCAGCGCCGGAGGATACGCCAAGCAGAAAAGGATCGGCCAGGGGATTTTTGAAGATGGTTTGAAAACAAGCGCCTGAGATTGCCAACCCGCTGCCGACCAAAAGCGCTAAAGCAATTCGCTGCCAACGAACGTTCCAGACGATGACTTCTTCTATTGCCGAGAAATCATGGCTGCTAAAGCCAAGCAACTGCTCGGATACAACGGAAATAATCGTATGAACCTCAATTGCCGCTGATCCCTTCGTGAGCATAAAAAGAGCAGCTAGGATCAGCAACGAACACGATCCGGTAACGATGAGCAGTTGTTTCATTGTAAAATCGTTCATTTTATTTCTCCATTTTGCATGACCTCTGGATGGAGGATTGTTGCCATTTGCAATAATCCCTGAAAACTGCGCGGGCCAGGGCGCGTTAAAATATCGGAAGTCATTTGATAAACTTGTTTGTTTTGTACGGCGGCTAAATTCGCTAATTCGGGGCGGATGATCAAAGAACGGATATTGTTGTTGTTATGGGTGACAACGACATAAATGTCGGGGTTATAAGCGTACAACGCTTCAATATTGCTTGGCGTATAATCAGTCTGGATACCGGCCGCGACATTTTGTCCGCCGGCGCGAAAAACGAGATCGTTAATAAACGATTTTCCCCCGATCGTGAGCAGCGGCGCATCCCAAATTTCCAAAAAGATTCGCTTAGGAGGGGTTTGACTTAGCTGGTATTGTATCGCATTCATTTGCGAAGTGAATTTTTCATGCAAAATACGGCCATGTTCTTTTTCGCCAATCGCAGCGCTGATCAAATCAATGGCCGCAACGATTTCCGGCAAGCTTTTCGGATCAATTGTGATTACCGGAATACCCGATCGCATCAGCATAAGGCGGAGGGTTTCTTTTGTATCCGCAGTTCCGATCACCAAATCAGGTCTTAGCGAAATGATTTTTTCTATATCCGGAGCCTGATATTCGCCAACGTTGGGCTTTGTTTTGGCCTCTTCCGGATAATCGGAATAGCTGGTAACTCCTGCAATCCGGTCTCCGGCTTCCAATGCAAATAAAATTTCAGTAATGCCTGGCGACAGCGAAATGATACGCTGGGGTTTTCCTGAAGGCATTTGCAAGGTTCCTTCCAGGAATGCTTTTTGGATGTCATGCGGCGCCGTAACGCTGCTGTTAGGTTTTATATTGATCAATGATAGTCCTGCAAAGATAACTAGAATGGAAAAAACAGTGATCAATGTACAACGGGTTGTGCTATTCATTGTAAACCTCGATTAAAATTAATATCGCCTCTCTGGGTTGACCCAGAGAGGCGATTGATTACGCAGACAGAAATTCAAATAAAATTTCCGGCACAAATAATCCCCTTCCCATCGCTCGTGGGTCTAACGGTGACTGTTAAATAGGCAGTTCTCCTGACTTTGGATCATCGCTTGCCCAACCTTCCCAGGATTGTTATCCCAGTGGCATCAAGGGTTTGCTCCTCATTACAGTGGCGGGACCGCGCCGGCATTACACCGGACTTCCCTATTAAGCCCCGAAGGGCACCTATTTCCTTGGAATATTTAATTGTTCTTTTCTTGCATTTGCACTTTAAATTTGATTTAATAATACTTCATAGTTGTTTCTGGTGTCAATCTGTTTTATAGCAAAACAACTTGCAGTTACGTTTAGGGATATATACAAAGAGCGAACAGGACAATATATTGTCGAGCTAAATAATGGGGTAATATAATTGACGGGAGATAAACACACTTCCGAAAAAAGGATAAAAAGCAAGAAATGTCGAAATATTTTGTAAAAATATTGTAATGATCAGCAGATGGGGAGCCATTTTTTCGATGATTTTTCCGGTAAGTATTTCTGTTGTGTTTTGCAAGCGGATTATTAAAATTTAAATAATCCATTGGGCGAATTTCTTTGAAGTCCGTCTTTGCTAATATAGAGGGGGGATTGTATAGAAATATAAAGTTAAAAGCGACAAAGAATACGGTGTTTTCTCGATTTGTTTCGTGTTAATCATTACGTTGTTATTTAAGAGGGAGATTATGGAAAGTAAATACGGGAATTAGGCGAAATTCTTTGAAGTCTGTCCTATACTAATAAAGAAGGGGAGAATTATATGGAAATATTAGGTATTATCCTAAGCTTATTCCTACTGATGTTATTTGCATATCGGGGCTTTTCCGTTATTATTTTTGCACCGGTTTTTGCACTGTTAGCGGCCTCGCTTCAAGGGTTTCATGTAATGCCTGCGTACACTGAATTATTTATGGCTAAAGCGGTAACGTATGTAAAAGCTTTCTTCCCTGTATTCATGCTGGGGGCAGTATTCGGCAAGATCATGGAGGATACTGGACTTGCAAAATCGATTGCGCATGCCATCATTAAAGGTCTTGGTAAAGAAAGAGCAATTCTTTCTGTTGTTTTGGCAGCAGCAGTTTTGACTTATGGCGGCGTCAGCTTGTTCGTCGTTGTATTTGCTGTATATCCCTTTGCCGCTGCGCTGTATAGAGAAGCGGACATCCCAAAACGTTTGGTTCCCGGTACCATTGCACTAGGTGCGTTTACCTTTACCATGGACTGCGCGCCAGGGACCCCGCAAATTCAGAATATTATTCCTACGAACTTTTTCGGTACCAACATTTATGCCGCTCCGATCAGCGGGATATTGGGCGGAACGTTGATTTTTGTTTTGGGTATGGCTTGGCTGACATGGCGTAGAAAGAAAGCGCTGGCTACCGGAGAGGGCTACGGTCCGCACACACTGAATGAGCCGGTTATTGATGAGAAATTATTAACGAATCTACCGGCTTGGCAGCTTTCGATGCTGCCGCTGCTGCTGGTTCTGGTTGTCAATTTTATTTTGACAAGCATGGTTAAATGGGATCCCAATCTGCTCGTGCCATTTATCGCTATGAAGCTGCCTTTGACAGCGCCGGCCGTTAAAAATGTTGTTTCGATTTGGGCGCTGATCATTGCTTTGGTCTCCGGCATTGCTTTGGCAATTGCCCTTGGTTACAGCCGTTTGCCGAAAGGCGGTCTGCAAAAGTCATTAAACGCCGGAGCGATCGGTTCCTTGTTGGCGATTATGAATACGGCTTCCGAGGTTGGTTATGGAAACGTCATTGCTTCGCTCCCTGGTTTCAAAGATATTGCGAAATTCCTGCTTGGTATCAAAATTGGCGCTTCTCCGCTGCCGTCAGAAGCGGTCACCGTTAACGTGCTGGCCGGCATTACCGGTTCCGCATCCGGCGGCATGTCCATCGCTCTTGACTTGATGGCGAAAGACTGGTTGGCTTGGGCGAATTCCATCGGCATGTCTCCGCAAATTCTGCACAGGGTTGCTTCGATGGCCTCCGGAGGTATGGACACGATGCCGCATAATGGCGCCGTTATTACTCTTTTGGCCGTCTGCGGTTTGACGCACAAAGAATCGTATATTGATATTTTTGCCATGACTGTCATTAAAACCAGTATGGTATTTGTTATCATCGCGTTCCACACGCTCACCGGATTGCTGTAAAGAAGTTGGGTCGCGTTTTTTGGGGCTGCTGGAAATGAAAAATTACATGGTAACCGATCTTTGCCGTTTGGCGTTAGGAGAAAAATTAGCGGAAGACAAGCCAGAGTAGACTTGCACAAAAAAACGCGCTTAAACCGATCACAGTTTAAGCGCGTTTTTTTATTTGTCAAAAGAAAGGCGGATATTCTGGAATGGTCCTCTGAAGCCTGTCCAAATCTGCTTAGATCACAAACCTTTACGTCTTTTTTTTGCTGAGCACCAGTTGTTCGAAAACCATAGCTGGGTTTGTTTGCTATGCTTGTCAGGCTTAAACATTATACACCGGACTCCATGGGTCCTCAATTTTTATACCTTACGGCATTTAATTTTACAACTTACCGTAAAGTGATTTTTGGGTACGTATTGTATAGAGACTATTCGCAATCTAGAAGGGCAAAATATCACGGAATGTCCAACATAAAGGGATGTGACAAGCAATGTCGAATTAAATTATTTTATCAATCCATAAAGTGATCGCTCCCGTCCTAAAAAAGATGCTTTTTAAAAGTATAGTTCAAAGGAGGAGATCGAACAAGAATGAGTGTATATCCTCAATTATCAGCGGAAAATGCATTTAAAATTTTTGATGTAATGGATGTAGGCATGTTTATCACAAACGGAACCGGGACAGTCATCTATGTCAATCATTCTTTTGAAAGAATTACTACCTTTAAGCGAGAAGACCTTTTGAACCGCCATATCAGTTATCTGGTTGACAATGGCTATATTTCTTGTGCGGCAACATTGCAAGTATTGGAAGAGCGTAAGCCGGTCAGTTTGATTATTGATTATAAAACGAAAAATGATGTGCTTGTAACAGGGACGCCGATATTTGGAGACAACGATACAATTCAGATGGTTATTTGTACTCTGCAGGATTGGCATGTTCTTACCGCTTTGCGTGAAGAATTGCACCAATCATTGGAAAAAGCCCAGCAGTGCTGTCAGCGCTTGCAGGAATTGAAGATACAGCAACTTGAGGATGAGGCATTTATAGCGCGTGATAAAAAAACTCAAAATATTTTAAAAATGGCAGCCAGAGCGGCGAATGTCGATTCTACCGTGCTTATTTTGGGAGAATCAGGTGTTGGCAAAGACGTGTTAGCCAAATTTATTCACAAACGCAGTCCGCGGGCAAAGGGGCCATTTATTCACATTAATTGTGGAGCCATTCCGGACATGCTGTTTGAATCAGAACTTTTTGGCTATTCGCCGGGAGCGTTTACAAACGCAATTAAAACAGGGAAGCCGGGTCTTATCGAATTGGCTGATCAAGGCACTCTCTTTTTAGACGAAATTGCAGAATTGCCGATGCAAGTTCAAGTGAAATTGCTGCGCGTTTTGCAGGAAAAACGTGTAAAACGTTTGGGAGAAGTCAATGACCGGCAAGTGGATGTCAAAATTATTGCAGCTACGAACAAGGATATAACGGAATTGGTGGCAATGAAGGCGTTCCGGAAGGATCTTTATTACCGTCTGAATGTGGTGCAGATTGCTATTCCCCCATTGAGGGAAAGAAGTTATGATATTCCGGTACTGGTTATGCACTTTCTCAATAAATTCAATGAAAAACACCAGGAAAATAGAACATTCAGCTTGGAAATTCTTGAGGCGTTCATGAATTACAGTTGGCCGGGCAATGTCCGTGAATTGGAGCATGTGGTGGAAAGAGTTATCGTCATGTGCCCGGAAGAAATAGTTACAATGGAACATCTGCCGCCGGAGCTTTGCGGTTACAACTTATTGACGAAAGAAGCAATCCGGCTGTCCCATCATGGGTCGTTAAAAGATATCCTTGAAAAGATTGAGCAGGAAGTGATCAACGAGGCGATAGCTAATAGTGATACGATCCAAGAAGCAGCAAGACATTTGGGAATCGATACCTCAACATTAACCAGAAAAAAGCAAAAATATAAAATTTTCAAGAAAAATTATCAGAAAATTTAGTATTATGTGTAAAATCGCACATGCCATATGCATTTTCGTAAAAATGCATAAGATCTCTATATAATATAAAGATAAAAATTTCGTTTCGACCATTTCATATGCAATCTTGCATATGAAATGGTCGAAACGAAAAAATAAGAAGTTGTATAATGGGGCATGGGGCTCCTTAAGAAATAGAAAAACTTTACATAATACTGAATATAATAGCTGAATAAACGTTTTGCAGGGCTTATTTGTAACGAAATAAGCCCTGCTTTTCTTTTTCATGTAAGATAGTAACTGTTTGGCACGAAGCGTGCATTAGTTAATGGCTAGATGGTGTGATGGAATGAAGCAGAGAGTACATTCCATCGAAAAAAAAGAGAAGGAGGTTCTAGCTTGAGGAAAATTATTTCGAAGAATGATGCGATGCAGTTGATCAAAGACGGGGACGTAATAGGCGTTGCCGGGTTTGTTGGCTGTGGGCATCCGGAAACGTTGTCAGCCACAGTAGAAGAAACTTATCTGCAAAGCGGTCACCCCCGGGATTTAACCATTATGTTCAGCGCTGGAATTGGTGATGGAAAAGATCGCGGTACAAACCATTTTGGCCATGACGGCTTGGTGAAACGAATTATTGGCGGACATTATGGTCTTGCGCCCAAATTGGGGAAATTAGTCACCGAAAACAAAGTGGAAGCTTATAATTTGCCGCAAGGCGTACTTGCCCATATGTTTCGGGAAGCTGCCGGAAGGAAAGCAGGGGTTTTGACCAAAGTTGGACTCGGCACTTATGTCGATCCACGGCTGGAAGGCGGCAAACTCAATGCGAAAACGACGGAAAATATCGTCAGAGTAATGGAAATCGAAGCGGAAGAGTGGATGTATTACAAATCGATCCCGTTAAATGTCGCACTGATCCGTGGAAGTACGGCAGATGAAGACGGCAATGTGACCATGGAACGGGAAGCCGTTTACAATGAAGCAATTTCTATTGCCCAAGCAGCAAAAGCAAATAACGGAATAGTGATTGTTGAAGTGGAAAGGATCGCCGCCAATGGCACGCTGGATCCTAAATTAGTTAAAGTTCCGGGTGTTGTTGTTGATGCAATTGTCATTGGTGACAGCGATAAGTTTAACCAAACATTTGCAGAATATTACAACCCGGCCTATACAGGTGAGGTGAAAATTCCGGTCGGCAGTTTGCCGCTTATTCCGTTGGATGAACGAAAAATTATTGCGCGCCGCGCTGCAATGGAGCTTGTTCCAAACGGTCGGATCAACTTGGGAATTGGTGTTCCTGAAGGAGTAGCCTCCGTTGCCACTGAGGAAGGAATTGGCGCTAGTATGACGTTAACCGTAGAGGGAGGTGCAATAGGGGGTATTCCTGCCGGCGGGCTCAGTTTTGGCGGATCAATCAATGCTCAGGCGATGGTGGACCACACTTACCAGTTTGATTTTTATGATGGCGGCAACCTGGATTTGACTTGCCTGGGGCTGGCACAAGTTGATCCGGTTGGTAATGTCAATGTAAGCAAGTTTGGACCGCGTGTTATCGGCTGCGGCGGCTTCATCAATATTTCGCAAAATGCCAAAAAAGTTGTTTTTTGCGGCACTTTGACTACCGGCGGTTTGGCCATCGACTTTAAGGAGGGCAAACTGATCATTGTCAAGGAAGGCAAAGCGAAAAAATTTATTCCAACCGTGGAACAAGTAACTTTTAGCGGCTTGTATGCCCAATCGATTGAGCAGCCGGTTCTCTATGTAACGGAACGGGCAGTATTTCGTCTGACCAAAAATGGCATTGTTTTGACAGAAATTGCGCCTGGGATTGATCTTCAGACGCAAGTATTGGATCAAATGGAATGTATAGTTGCAGTATCGCCGGACCTGAAATTGATGGATCCGAGAATTTTCAAAGATGAACCAATGGGTATCGCGCCAGAAATCATGGCGAAATAAAAGGGGGATATGGAGTATGGAATTGGTAAATTTTCTGTATGAGGTCGAAAACGGAGTCGGAATTATCCAATTTAACCGTCCGAAAGTCCTGAATGCGCTAAACATTGAGGTTCTGCGGGAATTGGATTGTCTTCTGGAAGAAATCCGAAATGATGAAGCAGTCAGGGTCATCATTTTAACGGGTGCTGGCGGAAAGTCTTTCGTGGCGGGTGCGGATATACCGGTTATGGCGCCGATGAACGTGCAGGAAGGGAAAGAATTTGCCTATATGGGTCAAGGTTTGCTGCACAAGATAGAAGAGTTTGAAAAACCAGTCATTGCTGCGATCAATGGGTTTGCCCTTGGCGGGGGGACAGAAATTTCTATGGCGTGCGATATCCGTATCGCTTCCGAAAAAGCAAAGTTTGGCCAGCCTGAAGTAAAACTTGGGATTATTCCTGGTTTTGGCGGAACCCAACGCATGCCTAGATTGATTGGCAAAGGCATGGCAAAATGGCTGATTTTTAGTGGGGAAATGATTAGTGCTGAGGAAGCGTTGCGTATTGGCCTAGTCCAAAAGGTTGTGCCGGCAGATCAATTGATGGCAGAGGCAAAAGCGATGGCGGCCGCTATTAACGCGATGAGTCCGACGGCGGTACGGCTGGCTAAGGCGTCGATCAATTATGGCCTTGACGTTGATATGCGCACCGGCAACAGGTTTGAAGCGTTTGTCTTCGGTCACTGCTTCTCCACAGAGGACCAACAGGAAGGAATGGGAGCCTTCATTGAAAAACGTGAGCCGAAGTTCCCCAATACGTATAGTAAAAAATAGGAAAAGATAACAACAATGTGGTTGGTTTGAATAATGATGATGCTTACATTGCGCAGGCGAGGGTTATTTTAATGATACGAAGGAGGGTCTTTATGCAAGAGTTTGGTATTGTACTGAGCTTAGTATGTCTGATATTTATGGCTTATCGCGGGTTTTCCGTTATTTTCTTCGCTCCGGTCTTTGCATTGCTTGCGGCGTTTGCATCTGGGTATGAGCTTTTGCCCACCTATACCGAAATGTTCATGCCGCGTGCAGCAGGTTACTTCAAAAGTTTCTTCCCAGTATTTTTGCTCGGTGCGGTATTCGGGAAAGTGATGGAAGACACGGGCTTGGCTAAAAGCATTGCTCGCTCGATTGTTCAAGCGTTGGGTGTAGATCGCGCGATATACGCTATTGTATTATCCGCTGCTATATTGGTCTATGGCGGAATCAGCCTCTTCGTGGTTGCGTTTGCTGTCTACCCGTTTGCAGCCAGTTTGTTTAAACAAGCTGATATTCCCAAACGGTTGATCCCTGGAACAATTGCGTTAGGTTCTTTTACCTTTGCAATGGATTGCTTGCCTGGCAGCCCGCAGATCCAAAATATCATCCCAACCAAATATTTTGGTACTGATGCTTATGCCGCACCAATTGCGGGAATTATCGGTGCTTGTATCATTTTCGTCGGCGGAATGGCCTGGCTGGAATTTCGCAGGAAACAAGCCCAAAAAAATGGCGAGGGATATGGGGCTCATACGTTGAATGAACCGACACCATCGGCGGACGATGAGAAACTGCCTGGAATAGCACTAGCAATCTTACCTTTGTTGGTGGTTCTGGTTGGAAACTTTGTGCTGACAAAATCAATAGCGACCTGGAGCCCGGCCATAATGGCGAGATACCCGGGCGCTGCAGCCTTTTCTACCGTTATAGGGACGTGGGCATTGATTGCCGCATTGCTGCTTGGTATTATGGTTGCTCTTGCGTTAGGATTTTCAGCAATTAAGCAAAAAGGGATAGCAAAGTCATTGAATATCGGCGTAATGGGATCTTTGCTGGCAATTATGAATACAGCCTCCGAAGTTGGGTATGGTAACGTTATTGCGATGCTGCCCGGTTTCAAATCAATCGCAGCGGCTTTGATGTCGATTGGCGCCGGGGGCAATCCCCTATGGTCTGAGGCCGTATCAGTAACAACATTAGCTGGAATTACAGGTTCCGGTTCCGGCGGACTTAGTATTGCCTTGGAAACAATGAGTACCCAGTATATTGCTTGGGCCAATCAAGCAGGTATCAGTATGGAATTATTACACCGCATTGGTGCAATGGCCTGCGGCGGGATGGATACGCTGCCACATAATGGAGCTGTCATCACGCTATTGGCGATTTGCGGGTTGACGCACCGGGAGTCGTATAAGGACATCTTCGCGGTTACCGTTTTAAAAACGAGCACAGTTTTTATTGTCATTGCGATTGTAACTGTGTTTGGAATCAAGTAGATAATAAAAATAGAATATAAGAAAAATAAGGGAGGAAAAATCATGTCACATTTTTTAACGGAAGAGCAAGAATTAATGCGGGGTGTCGCCCGTGAATTTGCCCAGCAGGAAATAGCGCCAATTGCCAAACAATTAGATGCCACCCACGAATTCCCCTGGGCTTGGGTGAAACGCTGCGCTGAATTGGGCTTTTTGGGAGTATCCATCCCTGAAGAATACGGCGGTGTCGGAGCCGATGTACTGACAGAAGCCATTGTTATAGAAGAAATCGCCCGGGAAAGCGGTTCCTTGGCACTCATCATTGATGCTCACACTTCACTGGGCTGCATGCCGTTACTTCATGCAGGAACAGAAGAACAAAAACAAAAATATTTGATCCCGGCAGCCAAAGGGGAAAAATTAATGTCCTTTGGACTTACCGAGCCCGGTGCAGGTTCAGACGCCGGCGGAACGAAAACAACGGCAGTTTTGGATGGCGATGAGTGGGTTATCAATGGTTCAAAATGCTGGATTACAAACATCGGCGCCGCTGAGACCTATATCATAACTGCCAGCACTGATCCTGGAAAAGGCAATAAGGGGATTACCGCCTTTATTGTTGAAAAGGGAACACCCGGTTTTGAAGTCGGCAAACCGGAAGTAAAAATGGGTTTGAATAATTCATTGACAGGCGAACTGTTCTTTAAGAATTGCCGGATCCCCAAAAAGAACATGATAGGAGAGCTGAATAAAGGTTTCCCGGTATTTTTGCAAGGATTGGACGAAGGTCGGATCGCTATTTCGGCAATGGCCGTCGGCATGGCGCAGGGGGCTTTGGACCGTGCAGTGGCATATTCCAAGGAAAGAGTCCAATTCGGCAAGCCTATTTCTAAATTCCAGGCGATTGCTTTCTATATGGCAGACATGGCAATGAAGATCGAATTATCAAGGACATTGCTGTACCGGGTTGCGAGAATGCGCGATGAGGGACTGCCATACACCTATGAAGCCGCTATGCTAAAACTGTATTCGTCGGAAATGTGCGTCGAGGTATGCGACAAATCACTTCAAATTCACGGGGGCATCGGCTATAGCAATCAAATCGATATCGAACGTTTCTACCGTGATGCAAAATTACTGACGATTGGTGAAGGAACGTCTGAAGTGCAAAAAATAGTGATCAGTGGCCGCTTGCTGGCATAAAGGCGGGTTGCGGGGGTGGGATCTCCCACCCCTTTTCTCTGACTCGGTTATATGTAAGCAATCTGGCAGGAGGATGAGATGGTTATGGAAACAGTCATTGTGAGTGCCGTAAGGACCCCTTTTGGCAAATTTGGCGGTGCGTTAAAGAAGTTTCAAGCGACTGATTTGGGCGGATTGGTTATTGAAGAAGTTGTCAGGAGAGCAAGTATTGAACCATCATTGATTGATCTTGCCATCATGGGGCAAGTTCTCCAGGGCGGGTGCGGGCAAGTTCCTTCGCGACAGGCTGCTCTCAAGGGGGGCGTGCCGAAAGAAGTGCCATCGGAGACCATCAATAAAGTATGCGCCTCAAGTCTGCGTGCGGTTACGCTGGCCGATCAGATTATTCGCTCCGGAGATGCGGATATCATCTTGACCGGAGGAATGGAAAGTATGAGCAATGCTCCTTATATTTCTTATGAGCACCGCTGGGGACAACGAATGTTTCATTCACAGATGGTTGACTTGATGGTACATGACGGATTATGGTGTCCGATGTATAATCGGCACATGGCAGTGCATGGCGGGGTGGTTGCAAAGCAGTATGGCATCAGCCGCGAAGAACAAGATTTGTGGGCCATTCGCAGTCAGCAAAGGGCAGTTCAAGCGATTGAGAAAGGCTTGCTGCAAGAAGAGATTGTTCCGGTAACGATTTCTGACCGGCAAGGCAGTCGCCTTTTCTCCATTGATGAATCGCCGCGAGGGGATGTTGCAATGGAGGCATTAGCAAAACTCCCCCCTCTGTTTGATAAAGAAAATACCGTTACCGCGGGCAATGCACCGGGAACTAATGACGGGGCAGCCGCACTGATGATGATGAGCCGGAAAAAAGCACAGGAAATGGGTTTGCGCCCGTTGGCAACCATCGTCGGACATGCCATGGTTTCGGATGATGCGGTAAACATCGCCACAGTTCCAGGGCTGGCTGCCAACAAACTCTTGAAAAAAGTTGGCATGAACATTCACGAGATTGATCTGATTGAAGCGAATGAGGCTTTTGCAGCAGTCACCTTGGTGAGTGGCAAAATCACCGGCTGGGATCCGGAAAAAGTCAACGTAAATGGCGGTGCTATCGCCTTTGGTCATCCGATCGGCGCAAGCGGCGGCCGGATACTGATGACGTTGATTTACGAATTGCGGCGTCGTGGCAAGCAATATGGGCTGGCGGCGATTTGCAGCGGAATGGCGCAGGGAGATGCGATTCTGGTACGCTGCGAGTAGAAGGAGGTAAGGAAAATGGAGGGACTAAAGGGCAAAGTGGTTGTGGTGACCGGCGGCGCCAGCGGAATAGGAGCAGCAATTTCCACGCGTTTTGGGAAAGAAGGTTCTAAGGTGGTTGTTGCGGACATGGGTGACGGGTCAGATGTTGTCAAAAGCATTGAACGTGCCGGCGGAACTGCCATTTGCCTGAAAGTGGATGTTACGGATTATGAGAGCGTCAAGATGATGATGGGCGAGGTGATAAATTGTTTCAGCCGGGTTGATGTAATGATTAATAACGCGGGAATTAACAGTGATAATTTAATCAAAAAGATGACTCCGGAACAATTCAACAAAGTGATAGCAGTAAATTTGACGGGAGTTTTCAATTGTACTTCCGTAGCCGTCCCGTATATGTTGGAACAAAAGTCAGGCGTTGTTTTAACTACGTCATCGGTTGTCGGCTTATATGGAAACGTTGGTGTGACCAATTATGCGGCCAGCAAATGGGGAGTCATCGGCATGACAAAATGCTGGGCCAAGGAAAACGCCAAGTATGGACTGCGGTTCAATTGCGTTGCCCCTGGTTTTATTGCCACCGATATGGTCAAGAAAATTCCGGAAAACATTTTAAATGAACGCATTTTAGCGAAAGTTCCTGCCGGACGTCTTGGTGAACCGGAGGAAATTGCCGCTGCTTTTGCGTTCTTGGCTTCTGACGAAGCAAAATTCATTAATGGCGCGGTACTAAGTGTGGATGGAGCTTGCACACTATGAGTAATCCCTATCTTTTTAAAAAAGGAGCGGTCATATGCCTACAATCATAGCATGCTACAAATGGGTCCTGGATGAACAGGATATTAAAATCAATCCTGGGAGCCTGGACTTGGATATCAGCCGGGCGAAATCAAAAATCAGCGACTACGATCGCAACGCGATCGAAGAAGCAGTGCTGCTCGCCGAACAAAGCGGGGCGGAAGTAGCGAGCCTCACGTTCGGAAGCAGCAAAGCGAA
>Ga0316604_10000204_pt1 | contig 88368 bp, 78 predicted proteins | sample OWC_soil_day20_C_FD_207650 | JGI IMG/M metagenome (GOLD analysis project Ga0316604, IMG submission 207650) | Wetland soil microbial communities from Old Woman Creek delta, Ohio, United States - OWC_soil_day20_CT | ecosystem: Environmental > Terrestrial > Soil > Wetlands | place: USA: Ohio... | reverse complement strand
TCTGGTGTCCAACTCTAAAGCCTCCTTGGAGTTTTTCAAGTGAGTCGAAAAACTCTAAAGTTTGATTTAGAGTAATTATCCCATGCGGGATCGGTGAATTCTATCCACGTTCTTATTATGCGCTTACGAAAGGTTACAAAAGACGGTTTTGTCAGTTTTGACGGAGCGAAATACGGTATACCCTGGCAGTACAGCGGACGCGAGGTCCGAGTGCGAGTGTGTGGCGATTGGTTCGAAGCCTATGACGGTGAAGTTCGGATCGCGCATCATAAAGTGGAATACACTTCCGGAAAAATTGTCTGGTTGCCAGGCCAGTATGAAGGTCTTGCGGAGAGAAATGGGATTGCAACACCTTTTTCCTATGCCAGGCAAGTGGAGCCATCCTCTGTTGAAGTCCGTCCACTCAGCATCTATGATCAAATGACTGGGGTGATGTAGATGCTGGAATTGGAACATACCCTTGAAATCCTTGGAGAAATGGGACTGAATACAGCAGCTAAGCTTCTTGAGGCACGAATGGAAGACGCCGTGCAAGGAAAAGTGACGTACTTATCGTTCCTTTTGGGCCTGCTCGACGTGGAAAAACAAGAAAGAAAGCGCCGTAAGGAGAAAACTATCCATCAGCCTCCAATGTGATTGAACGTGACTTCCATGCGAATTTGCCAAACGTTAAATGGCTCACTGATCTTACGGAATTTCATATTCCGGCAGGCAAAATCTATCTTTCTCCAATCGTTGATTGTTTCGACGGTTTTTTGACGAGTTGGACAATAGGAACAAGCCCAGATGCAGAGTTGGTAAACAGCATGCTTGATGGCGCTACTGCAACTCTCAAACCGACTGAACACCCAATCGTCCATTCAGACAGAGGAGATCATTATCGTTGGCCGGGGTGGATTGACCAGATGAAAGAGGCTGGCCTTACAAGATCTATGTCCAAAAAGGGTTGCTCTCCGGATAATGCTGCATGCGAGGGAGTATTTGGAAGAATTAAGAATGAAATGTTCTACAAAAGGTCTTGGGCTGGAGTTAGCATAGATCAGTTCATTGATATTCTTGATAAATATCTACACTGGTATAATGAGAAGAGAATAAAAATGTCACTGGGTGCAATGAGTCCGCTAGAATATAGGAAGAGCTTGAATTTGGCTGCTTAAACAGTCCAAAAAAACGTCCGCACCTCCTTCGGTCAAATTCATTCCGGCGTTGACAAAGGCGCTATCACCCACAACTTATTTTAAAAATTACTCATAAACCGAAACAAATAAGACAACACTCCATCAATGGACATCATTTGAAATTACATTCGCTTTATCAATATTATCTATATAAATAATTCTACGCATGGCTAAGATAAAAACCGCCAAAATTACTAAGGGTGCAATTTGAATTCTTGTATACATAACAAGTGGCCAATTTAATAGAGGCATAATCCATAGAAGAGCAAGCGCCACTTTTTCACCTTTTAGCCATCCTAAAGTAATTCCTTCATAAGTATACAAGACAAACGGCAATGCAATAATTGCGAGATCATACTGATTAACATATGGCGTAAAAAGAAATGTTCCCGTTCCCACCAGTACAGTAATCATAGGAGTATTCGTTCGTTCTATCCGCACACATATATAGATAATAGAGATGACAATTATTGAGGCTCCAATTCCTTGAACGAAAAATGCAGTGTTGATTTCAAAATACAAAAGGCGCGTAAAAGCATACAAAGATGGATGAATGGCATTAAAATGATGCCACCCGGATTTTAAGACAATATCAACACATACTTCGATACTATTCAGGTAAACAACCCAAGTTTTTAAACCAAATAAAAGCCAAGATAAAGTGATTTGGGTACCAACAACAATACTTGCTGTGCTTATTGTTTTATACTTTTTAGTTAGTAATAACACGAGGAACCATAAAACTGCAAATTGCGGTTTATAGCATAACAATCCCGCAAAAATCCCGGAGACATAAGGTCGACGATTTATAAAATAGTAACTAAGAGCTAATAAAACAGTAGTGAAAGCGCCGTTTTGCCCAAAAAACACGTTCATCAACAATCCCGGAAATCCTATAATTACAAACGGCATTTTTTTTATTGGGGCTATTCGGTACAATATATATGTATAGGCAATACTAGTCGTAACCATCCAAATATATAAGCTTATTTGATAAGGAAAAAGTGTAAAAGGTACAAAAAGCAATAATGTTGTTGGTGGATAAAACCATCCAAGTCCGAAGCAGTCGTTCAATGGTCTATTTAATGTTATCTCCATATAATGGAGTATCGTGTCCATATCATAAACAGATTCAGGGAACCCTAAGACAGCTAAGGTAGTTGCGACGTATTGTATGCAAAAGTCTAATGGACTGCCATTTGTCTGTGAAATCTTCAATTTAGTATACACAATTGGAAAAAGCATTCCAAAAATGATTAATGGTATAAAATATAATAACCGTTCCATACAAGAGAAATCACGGTAAAAATCCATCTGCTCTCTAATAAGCTTTTCTATACGAGACACGCTCAATCAATCCCCTTTAGAGTCAGGTTGAACACTTTATTGCTCTACTTCAAAAACCAGCCACCCTGTTTCTATGTTTTCTGGCAATGCCACTGGACGCAGCCATATAGGATACCGTTTGTCTACTAAACGATTATAAAATATGTCATCATTTTTTTGTTCCGAAATCAAATGATATTCCGGGCTTTTAGGATCATCCGGATATAAAATAATTAAATCGACCTTTCTCTCTCTCAAAAGTGCATGGGCTTCTTCATTGGTCGCTGCTGCCATTACATGGTGTAAATATAATATTCCCGAACTACGATGGTAAGGAGTCGCAATCACCTGATGTTTGGTTTCATATATCATTTGAGCCCCAAAATATATGCCAGTAAGAATAGTCTGCGATTCGTTTCGCTGATCTAAAAATTGGTTGAGAATGTGCTGTGGCGGTGCTGGTAACGTCCTCGAATTGTCAGCCGTTCCAAAAACAGAAATTAGACCGATTGTTGTTAAAATTGGTCCAAAAGTTAATGTAATAATAACAAGGATACGCATAAGACTTTTCTTTAAGGGATTTTGCATCTGCTTAATTTTTGCAAAACTAAAATTCAAGACAAAGAGTAGGGGAAATACCATCAGCACCTGCGCATAAGGAATAAAACGGCATTGATAAAATGTCAACCCACCAAAGAAAAGTATGCTTAAATTTAAAAAGACCCAGTGAGCTTCAACCTTATTCAGTTTGAAAAACGGAAATAGAATGTATGGTAATATTAAAAATAGGGTAACTAGTAACATACTCATTGCAGCTTCATTGTTATATATCGGCATGGCTTCATATATCTTTGACAACCATACAGTAACTACTAGAGGATCCACCATTCCATACGGCCCTTTTGCTAAGTCTGGAAAAACAAGTGCAAGCCCTGCCAAGACAAGCATTGGACCTAAAACTGCTCCCACAAAACGTCTACTTTTATCTTGCCTTAATTGTGGTGTAATAAAACGCACAGTTCCCCATAGAGCAAAAAATAAAACGACATGGACAAGAGATACTTTATCATATTCAATCACAGTTATTTTTCTGAATGAATGTTCCATCAACACAAATACTACTGTACCTAAACTTATTGACAACAAGAAGTCTTGAGTAGCCTTAAGAAATTGCTTGTCTTTCCATATCCACAATATCAGCATGGTGCTACAAACCAGTACTACGAATGTCAACATTTCCATGCTCACCCATATTGCCACTGCTGCAATTAATCCGCCAACATAAGTATACCGTCTCTCATCAGTATCCAGAACACGCAATATAAACCCAATCATTAGGATAAACAAGAATAACAATAAACTATGGTGATCAGGTCTACCGAATTCATAAGAAAATAATGCAATAATTTGTCCAAAAAAAATGAGCCCTGACCATATCGCAGCCTCTTGATCTACCAATGCCCGAACAGCCCAATAAAGTGCAAATATACTGCAAATTAGCAATACCGGACTGATTAACACTCCCCACCAAAATAATGCTGTAGAAAAAGGGACGAAAAAAGAACCAACATACGCCCCTGCTAGTAATAGAATATCTAGTAAGCGGGACCAGTGTAATGTTTCGCCATAGGGTACATTACTGCGATAAATGGTATTGTCAAGCCAGGATCCAGTATTATAAAGCTGTTGCGCCCTTATAAGCCGCATGTAGCAATCCGAATCGAACAATACAGGGTGACTTATGTCATTGCTCTTCAAAAAATATATCCATAAACAAACAGTCACTATTATCGCTGACAATAGTACTATAAATAAACTTTTCCCATTTTTCCTCCGTCCGGATTGCACCATATAAATTAATCTCCCTTAAAGCCCTTCTCTTTATTATCCCTGCTAAGAAAAACAAATCACTAAATAACCCTATTTATCTGCCAAACTCTCAATTAACATCAAGGCCCGTTCAATAACCTGATCCATATCATAATATTTGTATTCTGCCAATCTACCGCCAAATATTATCTTTGTTTCCTGCCTGGCTTTTTTCGCATATTTATTATAACAATTTTGATTTTTCTCGTCATTAACTGGATAATACGGTTCATTGCCCTTGTGCCACTCAACGGGATATTCTTTGGTTATCACTGTTTTAGGTTGCTTACCATATTCAAAATGTTTATGTTCAATGATCCTGGTAAACGGAATTGAACGTTCCGTATAATTTACTACTGCATTGCCCTGATAATTTTCTAAATCCAACAGTTCATCTTCAAAATACAAACTGCGATATTCTAATTGTCCAAATTCATAATCATAAAATTCGTCTATCATGCCCGTAAATAAAATTTTATCTGCTTTATGATACCAAAACTCACGATCAGAAAAAAAATCTTTAGTTAAATGTACCTCTACTTCTGCCAAAAGTTTTTCTATCAAGCAGTTATAACCATTTACCGGAACACCCTGATATTTATCATTAAAATAATTGTTATCATAGGTAAACCGCACTGGTAATCGGCGAATAATAAATGCCGGTAATTCCGTTGCACTACGCTCCCATTGTTTTTCTGTGTAGCCCTTAATCAGTTTGTAATATATATCTGGTCCAACTAATTTTAGTGCTTGTTCTTCTAAATTTTTAGGTATTTCTATGTTATATTGCTTTATTTGTTCAGCTATTTTATCTTTAACTTCTCTTGGGGTTTTTAGCTTCCACAATTGATAAAAGGTATTCATATTAAATGGTAAATTATATAGTTCATCCTTGTATACAGCAATTGGCGAATTGATATACCCATTAAATTCAATAAACGAATTCACATAATCCCATATTTTTTTATTGTTGGTATGAAAAATATGGGCTCCATATCTATGCACATTAATATCTTCTATTTTTTCACAATATAAATTCCCACCAACATGCTGACGCCGATCGATCACTATGCACTTTTTTCGCCTTAAGCTCATTTCATGCGCAAATATCGATCCAAAGAGACCTGCTCCAACAATCAACCAGTCGCATTTTTCCATGTAATGTACCTCATTTCATTGTTAACACATACCATTAATTCAATAAACTACTGCCTTGCATACATAGTGTTTAAAATGCAAAAACTAAACTCAATGTATATTTTTCCGTGTGTATATTGTATAACCCAACACCTGTTGTTGTTCATAATTACTACGGATGTAGGCGGTTATTTCATAAATTTTTTGTGGAGTTTTGATTGGTCTGTAATTTTTTTTCCCCTCTGTATCATCAGATATGGATGGGATAATCCTGCCCATGTCAGTATTTATATTTTCAATTATGAGTGCCGGAGGATTGGCTTTAATATCTTCAAAGAATTCGCTTAGCATTTTCTCGGTATCGACTCCTGTAGTGTACGCCTCTGCGTAAAGTGGCAGTTGGTAAAAATACTTACTTGGTGAACTCCTTTTTGAGAGAAAGTTAAATGTTGCTGAAGGCCCCCATTCTACAACATATTCTTCTGGTAATGTAGCCGATTGTATATATTTACAAATTTCGATCATAGGTTTTCTCTCTATTATCTCCATCGACATGAAATATTCATGATATTTAATCGAAGAAACCAATGACAAGAGAAAACAACCTAATAAAATGCCCTTACCAACCCGTTCTACACCAGTTTTATTTAACAAATATTCAATTAACCCTGCAGCAAGGACCATAGCGCTTATCAGCCAAGTGGTAAAATAATGAGAGTACACCCTACCGGAAATAGAAGATAAAATGATTTCCACAGGAAACGCTATCGTAGCAATAATTAATAACCTATTCCTATCCAATCTCTTAGAGAGCAGAACACTACACCAACACCAAACGCTTAATACTGCTAACGCGTTCACCCATATAAATCCGAAAGCAATAGCTCTGATTCTACTGAAGATTGATATTTCTAAGCCTCTTGAATATGCAATATTGAAGAAAAAAACTTGTTCCCATAAACTTTGCAATGCATCATTAAGATAAAAATACATCAAAATGGGTATCAAGACAGTCAAAAATCCGGCTAATATAGGAATTACTTTCCCACATAAAGCTATCGGATCTTTGTTTTTCCACCCTTCATAAAAAGAGAAAATAAATATTGCTATAAAAATTCCGATTAAATTAGGCCGCAATAAGAAACATACCGAGGCTAAACACCCAATTATAAACAGATCTATTTTTTGTATTCGAGGCTTGGTTATAATATATAAAGATATGGCCTGTGGCACTAATGCGTACTCCTCTGTAAAATTACCTCCGTCGTCGAAAACGATGAGAGTAGTCATGAGTCCTAAAATAATCACTAGAACCGAGGGAACGAATCCATACGTCTTTTTAATCAGTCCATGAGTAATCCGAAAAAAAACAAATAATAAGAATACTCGAATCAGCCAGATACCCCAAAGAGTATGATTGCCTATGAATAGTCCGAAAGCATTAATAAAATATATAACAGGACCCTTATGATCCCAAAAATCCCGATAAGGTACTTGACCTTTAAGAATATGCTCACCAGCATAAAGAAAAACACCTTGATCCTGAGCTGGCACTTCGTAAATAAATGGAACAGTTGGTAATAATACAAATACGACCATTAATAATAGAAGTATATTAAACCATCGTTCAACGGAACTATAGTCTTTTTCCATTAAAATATTCTCCTACCTTACTTAATTGTGATCAGCTTTTGAATTGGTAAACGCTTCGTTTGCCTTTAAAAATTCGCGGAAACTGTATACTGCTTTGTAACCGATCTGAACAATTCTTTTAATATTGATCGTGTTCTCACCCGCTTGCCTGGGTCTAAACGTTATATCAAACCATTTGACCGACTCACCCCGTTTAACCGATAATGTAGTAAGCAACACATTAGATAAAAAAAAGTCTTTGGGGATTACGTCAATATACGTCTTTAAATTTGCTGTTTTCATCAACCGATATGGTGTATTCGCATCTTGAACAATAATTCCAAAAATAGATCTAATAACCAATTTCAGTACTTTTGTGACCAACCTGCGGGATAAACCATCTTGACGACTCTGCCGATTTCCTATAATAAAATTATAGTCATTTCTCACATTCCAAAATTGCCAAAATTCATCTGGTAAAGTTTGTCTATCAGAATCAGTCTGAAAAACAAACTCCGCCCCTGCTTTAATCGCATACCGGTAACCGTACAAACAGCTTGAACCATGCCCACTGTTCACCTTATTCAAAACTATGAGCTGTGGACGATTATTTGTCATACTGTTTGCAATGCCAAACGTATTATCCGTACTCCCATCATTTATAATCACAAGCTTGCTATCAAAAGATATCTCGGAAACTATGGGGTACCACTCATTAATGACATTAATAATATTTTCTGCTTCATTGTAAGCTGGAATTACAATATAAAGATTGTTCATATGTCCTTCTCCCTATACCCTTTAAAAGTAATATATTTATTAAGGTAAAACTGGACCAACGGTACCGAAATAATGGTAGCAACTTTTGCGATAATAAGATTTATTTGAAGCATTTCAATCAATAGATATAAAGTTAAGATGCTTAATCCCATACCCAAAAGCCCGATTGAATAAAATTTTAGAAACCTACTTAAAAGATTGTTTTTAACCTTGAAATTAAATAAAACATTTAGTACAAAGTTATTAGTAAGACCTAAACTCACACTAATCACATTGGCAGAGATATAATTTATGCTCCATGTTTTTGTCAATAAAGCAAAAACAATAAAGTCCAAACTTGCACCTGTAACGCCAAGAATACCATATCGAATTAGGAAAATATTATCTCCTATTATCTTGCTAAGTAAGCCATATTTCATATTTTTGCATCCAATCCTCGAATTCACTGCATAAACGCTCCCACGATCTAACTTTTTTATTGTACAATATAAAAGTTAGATCATAGGAGTATTACAAAATTAACCACTAGTACAAAGCTAAACTCTTCATTACAAAAGGCCATTGCCAGCAATTCCAAAATCCCCTCGCGTATAGGTGACAAAATCAAGAGGGAAGGTTGGTGAATACTCACAATGACCTAATTTGATCATATCAGACAAGAGTTCTTTGAGAAACGGCTTAATGTTAGGCCCATCGGCAACTTTCAGCCCATTGCTGACTGTATTCTTTTTTAGCAACATCACCAGATTAATTATGGAATATTTATTCCGTTAAAGTTGCTTTTCCTAAATCAGTGTTTACATAGTCCGGAGGATAAACCCCGTTATAAATATCATATTCATTTGTATATGTTAAAGCTAATTCTGTATCATTGGCTATTTTTATACTAACAAAAGTGCACTCAAGAAGAACGAGCATACTCGGGTCTACAATATCACCCTCCTTAAATCCCCCTGTCGTTGTGGCATATCTTTGCTGCAAAGTGCCATTTTTATCAGTAACTGTAATTGATCCCCCATTATTCATGAAATTGTTTATTATTTCTGATTTTATGCTAAGAACATAATATTTATCTCCAACTGTAGCATTTTGAAACAGATCTGTCATCGCAGCATTTAAAGTAGTGATATTATCAATAGTTGATTTCGTATTCCCATTGCCTTGAACTAGAGTTACGCCATCAGAATACTGGACAAAATAACTTTTTTCACCTGAGCCATCAGTTCTGCTATAAAAATCAGATATTTGCGACTTATCTCCCGGCGAAGTATTTGTTCTAAGTACTAAGTTAGGGTTTATCTTATAAGGATAACCCGTATTAATCAAAGGTATCGCTTCACCACCCCAATGAAACGTAGCAACTGCGCTCGCAGTAACAGGAACCGAAGAAAATTGCGGACTAAATACGTTGAGCACTTTGATAAAATAGGTAGGGACTTCCTTTGTCATGCTAACTCTAACTTTTATAGGAGTTGGATTGGTAACGCTATAATCGGTGACGTTTGAAGAAGAGGGATCTTCGCCATTCAATTGCATATAAGCATTTGCTTTCGATGTTCCAGCCAATGCTGCAGCATCTACCGCATTCTGCAAATGAGCCTTCTGTACATACAAATTACCTACATCGACAACTAAACCTGCTATCCCCAGCAATATTGGTAACACAAGTGCAAAGATGACCACCGTTTGGCCCTTGCTATTATTGAACCTCTTTAAAATCACATTGATCACTTCCTTTGAATTATTAATCATAAAGGTTCTTTACTTATAGCATGAACTGCAGGTTCTTTTTCCACTTTATTTGAACGTTAATGCTATTATTCAAAACGTCTATTCCGTATTATTTCATAGTTTTGCTTGTTTTGTTTCACAAGGGTATCCAAAACCAATCCACAAGTTAAAGCAACACCTGCAAGCATAGCCATAGCAGCAGCGAGTACTGCCGAGGGAACTTTATAAACAAAACCCGTATGTAAAAATTCATTTATAACTGGCATCCCTACCCCGAGGGACAATAAGAAAAAGAATAAGCTGACTGTAGAAAAAAACATAAGCGGCCTATAGTCTTTAAATATCCAAAGAATTGTTTTTATTACCCTAGCCCCATCACTGAAAGTATTTAATTTGGAAACACTTCCTATAGGACGATCCTTATACATAATAGGGATTTCTTGAATATGGTATCTTTTATCCAATGCGTGTAAAGTAATCTCCGTTTCTAATTCAAAACCGGAGCTCAATATAGGAAGAAGCTTCACAAACCGCTTATTAAATACTCTATATCCAGACATTATATCTTTCAAATCAGCTCCAAACAATTGATTTATAAGCCCCCGTACCAATTGGTTACCAAAGCAGTGAAAATTTCGCTTGTTTTCATGCTTATAGCTATTATTAGATAAACGATCACCCACAGTCATGTCAGAAATACCAATAATCACTGGTTGAATTAATTGTGCAATGGCCGAAGCAGGATATGTATCATCACCATCCACTAATACATACACATCAGCATCAATATTCCGGAACATGGAACGAACTACATTCCCTTTCCCCTGATAATATTCATTTATAACAACTGCACCAGCGCTTTGAGCCAATTCCGCCGATTTATCTGTAGAATTATTATCGTAAACATAAACCGTTGCTTCGGGCAATACAGCTTTAAAATCACCTATGACTTTTTGTATTGTCAATTCTTCATTGTAACAGGGAATTAATATAGCAATATCCATCTATTCACCTTCGCCCAATTCCATAATATATACAATCCTATGCTGATAAAAAGAGAGTAATTAAAAAATCATATAATATAGTAAAGGTATTAGTGTGTACTTCATAGTTACTAGACGTATAAGGTAATAAATTACTCCACCCGCATCGTAGTTGTGCCCTTCACCGGGTACGGATTAGGGGTAAACAATTTGTTGATTATCGGTGTAACAATCGTTACGTTAGCAGTAACTATGACTTCCACAGAACCACCAGATTGAGCAGATGAAACAACAGCACCGCTAGCATCTTTATAAACAAATTGTTGGGTCATCGTCAGGGTGCTGCTGCTAAATTTTTGGATAGCAGAGGTGGCCAGAGTCTCTAGATTAGTCTTGCCAACATTAACAGCAGCTACCCTAGCTCCCTCCCGCGATGCCTCGGTGACGGTTAAAGTCCGATACAAGACGTTTCCACCTTCCAATACACCAAACAGGATTAATACCAAAATTGGAAGAACTAGAGCAAATTCTACAACTGCCTGCCCCCGATTTTTTTTTATAAAATTTGAAAGTTTTTTCAACACAGTAAAATCACCTCACTCAATATTCGTCCAACAGGCATTCAGCATATGACATTTACTCAACGCCGCTAATCACCTCAAAGACCTTAAAAGAGTTTCGCAGGTTTTCCGTCAAAGACACAGGCCGTAACCAATGCGGATATTTACCATTTATTAATCGGTAATAAAATGTATTTTTATCCGGCAAATCAGCTAACAAAACCCGTTCTGTTCCCTCTAGAGAAATAACAACCAAATCAACGGATCGCTCATTTAAAAGGTTATAGGCGTCTTGATCGGTTTCAGCCGCCATTACATGGTACCAATACAATATTCCCGAATTATTGCGATGATAGGGCGTTGCAATCACTCTGTGTTTCGTTTCATACAATAGTCGGGGGCCAAGATCCATGTCAATGAGAATGGTACTTGCAGGAGTATATGTATCTAAGAATTGAGTGAGTTCGCGAATTGGAGGCGCCGGCGAATTAACGGTAGAGGGACTCATTACAGCCCAAGCCACTAAATGATTTCCCAATGCCATCGCCACAATGAGTGTAATTCGAAGCATGCGTAACAATAGCCGCTGTTGGGTTTGTTGCAACTTGCCTGAACAGAATTTAAAAACAAAGGCCATTGGAAATAACATCAGTAATTCTGCATAAGGACTGAATCTAACTTGATACGCGGTCATACCAATAAATAGAAAAATACCGGAATTTAAAAATACCCATTCAGCAGTAATTTTACGTCTACCAAATAACGGCAAGAGACTGTACGGTAAAACAAAAACAATATTTCCCACCAATGTAATCGTACGTGCTATGGTGTCTCGATCAACAAAAGATAGAGGCTGAGCTTCTGAAACCTTTGACAACCATATCGAAACAATCTCGGGATCCACTGCTGCATAAGGTCCGCGTACTAAATATGGAAATAGGGTGGAAAGTCCAGTGAGTGCTACAATGGGCAGGAAAACCAAAAGCAATATTCGTGACCATCTTTTTCCTTCGCCGTATGGCATTACGAATTTTAACATCCCCCACATAACAAAAAAGCTAATCACATGTACAATGGAAATTTTGTCATATTCCACAGTACTCCATTGACCAAAAGGACGCTCCAACAAAAGGAAAAAGCAGGAGCATACTGTCAACGTCAAGATAAATCGTTGTGCCGATAAAAGATATTGAAGGGGATTTTTAACCCATAATATAATCAATGTTCCAGTAACAAGGACAACAGGAGCTAGCGCTTCCACACTTACCCATATACCAGTAGCTGCCAATATTCCGGTAACATAAGGGTAAAATGTGTTTTTCTCAGCACAACGCAACATACGTATCGTAGCGCCAATTAATAAAATGAAAAGAAACAATAACAAACTATGATGATCAGGTCTGCCAAAAGAATAATATGCAACGATGCCGGGCTGAGAAAAGAAAAAACAAATCATTATAATCCTTGTGTATTGGTCAAACAATGGTCTTGCCGACCAACTTAAAGCAATAACGCTACATCCCATAAGTATCGGGCTAATGAAATAACCCCACCAGAATAAAGCTTCTTTAAATGAAAGGAAAACAGAACCTACCCCAGCCCCCATCAATAGCAACAAATCTAAGAACCGTGACCAATGAAGCACTTCTCCATAAGGGGCATTGCTGCGATAAATTATATTATCAAACCACATTCCAGTATCATGCAGTTGCTGAACTCGAACAAGACGCATATAGGTATCTGTATCACACAACATGAAGCTATCCAAACCATTTTTATGCAATAAAGATCCCTCTTTTGCCAACAGAAACAAGAACGTCAATAAAATCATCTTTAGAATAAATTCTTTATTGTTGTCTAACGTATATCTTGGGATCAAAAAAAAGCCTCCTAAACTATACTGACATGTCTACCATAACATCCGAAGATCATGATATAAATTATAGTCAATGCGTTCTAAACCCCCTGATCCTGCTTCTTTCTTCTATAGCAATCTAGTTTGCCTAACAAACCCGTATTCTGATAATATGTATAATATTCTGGAAATGATGTCAATAACAAGTGTTCTTCACGATACAACCGTAAAAACAAAAATACAATTTGGCCAATAGAAGCAAAGAGCATAAGCAAACTGGGGAACATCATAAAATTAGCGATTGCCCAGATCATATAGCAAACATATAAAGGATGACGCGAATATTTATACGGCCCATGAGCAACCACGGCATGGGCTTCTGGCACTACTGTCAAACAATCCTTCAAACAAAATAAGGACCAGACAACAAAAACATAAGGGACAAGTGATAAAATCATACCAATTTGATTGATCAATTTCATATGAATTAATGTAAATGGTTCAGGTCCCCAGATCATAACCCAAACTCCAAAACCAAATGTAGCCCCTAAACTAATCATCACAGTCGATAAGCGGGTGTCAATGTTCTTGGGTTGTTGTAAAAGGCTACGGTTCAAAAAATATATATCCAGCAAACTCACAAAAATTACCGGAAAGCTCCAAAGCCAATTTTGTTTTGAAAACGAAAATGACATACAAGTCGCCACAACAATTACGAGTAAGTATGCTGTTACTAATGCACTTGCAATAAACCGAACCCTTTGTGAATCAATGTTTATTGTTATTCCTCCTTTAAACGCAATGAAAATAGCGACCGATGCTTTCGTTAACCTTCAACGATTCAATAAACTATTGGAAATAGTGATGACTGCTGGCCCCAACAACACGATAAATAATGTAGGAAAAATAAAGAATACCAAAGGTATCAGCATTTTCACCGGTGCTTGCAAAGCCAACTCTCGTATTGTCAATTGTCTTTTTTTACGAACATTCGCAGCCTGAACTTTGAGTACTTGCGCCACACTAACACCCAATTGATCCGCCTGGATCAACGCCGCGGTAAATAAGGATATGTCTTGTATTTGACAACGGTCGGATAAGTTTTTCAAAGCATTACGCCTAGTAACACCGACACGAATTTCTTGCAGCATTCTGGCACATTCCTCTACCAAAGGGCCTCGCATTTTTTCCACTACTTTTGCTAACGCCCCATCAAAAGATAATCCTGCCTGCACACTGACATAAATCAAATCAAGAATGCCCGGCAAACTTTTTTGCATGGCGTTCCGGCGAGAACGGATCAAATGATTCAGTACAACCAGCGGCAAGATAAGCGTTACGGCAAGACCTAACAGCCCTGCACTAAAAACTTTGACAGCAGGTAACCGAAAAATCATGGAAGCAGCAAAACCAAAGCCCATAACCATCACAAACGCTATCAAAACCCACACCAACAAGAAGGTATCTGTACTCATCCCGCGAAAACCACCTGCTGCGTTTAATTTTTCATCAAACATACTATAAATTGCCTTTGGTGTCATGCGTCCAACCACAAGGCTAATCTTTTCCCAAAGCGGCAGTAAAAGACGTTGATGTAACGGTTTTGACAACTCTTCCTCCACCGACATATCCTGGTTCATCTGCGGGGATGAAACCCATGCAGGAATTGGAACATATTCTTTATTTTTACCCGCAACACTAACTCGTAACAGCAAATAAAGCAAGATAAAAACGACTACACAAAATAAAGCAGCAATAAATATAAGCACATGACCACCTCCTTATCCTCTTGGCCAAAAGAGATCATTAGGAATTTTAATGCCATTTGCTTCAAGTTTTTCAATAAAATGCGGTCGTATGCCTGTCGGTTGAAATGATCCGAGTATACGACCTGTTTCATCTTTCCCTGTTTGCCTAAAAATAAAAACATCCTGAAGTGTAATAACGTCGCCTTCCATCCCTTGGACTTCAGTAATTTGTGTGATTTTGCGACTACCATCCCGCATTCTCGACTGGTGAATGATAAGATCAATAGCGGAAGCAACTTGCTCGCGGATCGCTCTGATTGGGAGATCCAACCCCGCCATGAGAACCATGGTTTCTATCCGACTCAAAAAATCACGAGGAGTATTGGCATGTCCGGTTGTCATGGATCCATCATGGCCTGTATTCATGGCCTGCAACATGTCTAACGTTTCCCCGCTGCGCACTTCACCGACTACTATGCGGTCCGGGCGCATCCGCAAGGCATTGCGAACCAGGTCCCGAATAGTAATAGCCCCTTTCCCTTCTATGTTAGGAGGTCTTGTTTCTAATGTAACAACATGTTCCTGACGTAACTGCAACTCAGCAGCATCTTCGATGGTAACAATTCTTTCATCATGGGGAATAAAAGAAGAAAGGACATTCAATGTAGTCGTTTTACCGGATCCTGTGCCCCCAGATACAATGATATTTAATTTTCCTGATACACAGGCCTTAAGAAAATCCGCCATATTTTCACTCAAAGTATTAAACCCGATTAAATTATTGATAGTAAGCGGATCTTTGGCAAATTTACGAATGGTAAGACATGGTCCGATTAAGGATAACGGCGGTATAATAGCATTAACCCTTGATCCATCGGGTAATCTCGCATCTACCAAAGGAGAGCTTTCATCAATCCTTCGCCCAATCGGACTTACAATACGTTCAATAACATTCAGAACATGATCATTATCACGAAACTCTATATCGGTGAGCACTAGTTTCCCTGCCTGCTCAATGTAAACCTGCTTCGGCCCATTAACCATAACTTCGGTTACATTTTCGTTTTTGAGCAACGGATCAATTGGGCCATATCCCAATACTTCAGCAAGCATATCAGCAATAATTTTTTTCCGCGCACTCTCGGGCACGGGCAGGTATTCCTCGTCAATAACAAGGTTTGAATATTGGATTACCATTTCATCCATGTGAACTTGATCCAACTTCTCTCCATTACTAGAACGGCCCTCTTCCTCACTCATTTCGCTCACAATACGTTTATGAATTCGTTCCTTTAATTGTTGGTACAGATCTGCATTGTTATTCTTGCCATTAGACAAGGACTGTGCATCAACCAATTTCAGATTATTGTGCTCTTCCATTCGTTTCAGCAACGACATTAATCTTCCTCCCTTCAGGTTCCCTATTTGATATAGTTGACAATCGCTAGTATTATATTATTAACTTTAAAATCTATTTTCATCAACCATAATGCCTTAGGTTGGATTAATCTGTTAAATAATAAAGGCAACCACTAAATATATAAAGGCAACCCAATTCTAAAAACTAATATAAAAACCGTGACCGGGTCCAGATAGATCCCTAAATCCATCTGAACCCCAGCCACCAACTAAAACTGCAAATTTTCCATTGGCCACTAAACCACAAGTTATTATATGGAATAATTTAGATTACAACTGAGCTTTTACATTATTGAATGTGTTAGAAATATCATTTCCCATGCCCACTAATCCAACCATCGCAATGACCACTACCAAAGCTAAAATCAAACCATACTCAACCATGCCCTGCCCTTTTTCACTTTTCACATACTGCGAAAGCATTCCACTAATGTAAGTTAACATTATTGTCACCTCCTTTCACTATATTTTGTCTTCTCCCATGAATAGTAAACCATCATCCGATAAGATAAGATATTAATAAATATCACTAACGTATTTCGATGCCTAGTCTATAATGCGCCCATGATAGTCACTATGGAAGTAGTAAGATATTCACCCAGCGATATTCCAAATGCACGTATTGCAGAAACAGCAATTACCGCGACCAAGGACAACAGGAGTGCGTATTCAACCAAGCCCTGACCTTTTTCATTTGCAATACGGGTATATACCTGCAACTTTAACGCATGAAATTGCATCTCCGGATCCGCCCTTCAACAATTTTTAATCTCGACTAAAACATAACTACATATCAATATCCACAATTCTTCGAACAAACATAATTCCTATTAATAAACTAAACATACCATAACCAATCAATATCTTCCCCAAAGGTGCAGTAAACAATAATTGAATATAGTCTGGATTGATAACCCCAATCATTCCTGCCACGACGATGGGTAGTAGACCAATAATCCAGCCTGATATACGCCCTTGAGCCGTCAAGGTTCGAATTTCTTTTTTCATCATGTATCGGTCTTGAATGGTTGTGGCAATATTATCCAATATTTCAGCCAAATTACCGCCAATCTGACGTTGGATTAAAATAGCGGTGACAACAAGATCCAAATCTTCACTACGCACGCGCTGAAGCAGATTATTCAATGCGGTTTCTGTAGGAGCCCCGAGATTCATCTCTTTTAACATTCGAGAAAATTCAACAGATATCGGCGGTGTCATTTCTCTACTCACCATATCTGCTGTTTGCAAAAAACTATTACCCGATCGAAGAGTATTAGCCATCAAGGATAATGTATCCCCAAGTTGTTGATTGAACGCTGACAACCTTTGAGCAATTTTTATTTTAAGATACACATGTGCTAACATATACGTCAGAAAAGCAATTCCAATACTTACCAATAAACTACCTTTCGTCACAATGAGGCAAAAAGCGCCTATTGCAACAGCAATTAAAATAGTCAAAGCCAAAAATTCCGATCCTCGTAAAGGGATTCCTGCCTGGATCAATTTGTTGTCAAAATAGCGTGCTTTAGAAAAAGGGGTGAAAAAAGGGCTTAAATAGCGAACAACATTCATCCACCCTGTAATAGCTTTTGTTACATTTTTAGGAATACTGGGTTGAACATATTTATCAATACGTGCACTAACCACCTGTTCCTTTTTGGAAACAAGCTTGTATGCCACAATAATGAGTAGAAAGGTCGTTAACGCTGTCAACAAAATAATGATAATCATTTTGCACTCCTCCTAGCTATCGAATATGCCCTTTACTAGAAGTTTTCTCTACAATATCATCTACGATTTGCAAAATCCCTTGGGCCAATTGTGAATCAGAATCATTTATAGTGAACGGCACTCCCATATTAAGTGCATTGGTTGCCAATTGAAACTGATTTGGCAATGTCATGATAGGATATCCAATTTCATCTTGCAGTTGACGAAGATAATCTGATTCCCCCCTTAATTTAAATCGGGATAATATCACTTTAATTTTTTCTTTCTGACAACCCAACTCACGGAGTGAGTTTAAATAATATTTGAGATGTTCCATCTCAAATCCTGAGTTAATCGCTGCCATAACGTATACAATATCAGATGCTTTGGCCACTGCCAAGGTTCGCTTGTCAAAACCTGCCGCATTGTCAACTATAACATAACGAAACAGCTTTCTCATCATCCTGATGATTTCCATGAAGGATTCAACATCGATTAATTCTGCTAACTCTGGCCTTGAAGCCCCTGTCAATACCTTAATAGATTTATTATATGTCTGCAAATAAGTTCCTAAAGTAGATGTAGATATATGCTTTAAGTCACGAACTGCTTCAACAAAGGTATTTAGCGGATCCACATTCAAGTAAACCGGAATATCTCCAAAAGCAAAATCTGCTTCCACGATTCCTACAAGATGGTCTGTTTCTTGCGTTAAACCAACTGCCAAATTTACCGCCAAAGTCGTTTTTCCACAGTTTCCTTTTGGGCTAAGGATTGTAATCATTTCATTTACCGGCAATAACCGAGGTCCATTAAAAGACTTGACCGCCGCTACCAGTTCTTCAGCTTCGAAGGGTTTGACAAGATACCCCTTTGCTCCAGCTTGTATCACGATACGGGTAATAGTTTCATCCCACTTGTGGCTCGTACAAATAATCGAAACATCAGGATATACTTCCAATAACCGGGCTATATTTTCCTCAGGACGAGAAGAATTTACATCAATATCCAGCAATACAATGTGCGGCTTTTGGCCCTCCATTCGTGCAATTGCTTCCTCTAAACTATTAGCCTGTATGATTAAATTAAATACGTCAATGGAACGTACTCTTGCACCCAACATATCCCGCATAAAACGCATAGAGTCAATAATAACAATCCGTACTTCTTGCACCGTACGATGCCTCCAATTTAAACTTACTATTTATTACCTAACCAGCGATTCAAGCGCTCCGTCAAGCTTGTTTTTTCCTCGCCTAAATTCCCGGATAATATCGCCTGCGTAATGACTAGCATATCTCTAGAGATTTCTTTGTCCGGGTGGGCGATGGAGAAAGGCCGACCTTCTCTCGTTGCTGCAACTGCTACAGCAAAATCATTACTGACTTTCGCGGCAAAACGTCGTCCGATGCCAGATTCCACTTCAGAAATCCCAATCGCCGTTTTTGCTTTGTATCGATTTAATATTAATTTTACCTTATCTTTACTGTAGCCTATTCCTTGAAATGCATCTAAGCCTTTCTGCAAATTTTTCACTCCAGATATTGAATCCAATGTATTTATAAATAGAATCATGTTGGACATATCAAGTGCACTTAAAACCAAATCACTGAACCCTAAAGACGTATCAATTAAGATATACTTAAAGTGACAAGAAAGTTCACTTAGTACGGAGCCAAAAACTGCGGCAGTAACTAGCTCTACTTTTGCATATTCCCGCGGTGCAGCTAAAACAAATATATCATGCTGCCATTTTTCAAGATATTCAACAATCGCTTCCCCTGCAGAATAACCCCGCTCTGCAAAATCTGCGATTGTATTGCGGGGGTGTATATTTAGCAATCTACAGATATCTCCAAAATGCAGGTCAGCATCTACAATACATACTTTTTCTCCACTTAAGCGAGCTAAACATGTCGCCAGATTAACAGCTATTGTTGATTTTCCTATTGCATCCACTGTACTAAATAATGTAATAATTTCCCCTTTTTTTTCTGTTCGAAATGATCTTTCATCAACGCCAGGGTACTGGACAATTTTATTAACAATAGCCATATCTTGTCACCTTTCATCGGAGAAAGTTTGTATCAATTTACAAATAATAACGCTCACATATCTTGTTTATTGATAGCAGTACTCTATTTTTTGTCCCCATTCTGTTTTTCCTTCCAAGGATCTTCTCCCATTGTTTTTTGCATATCAATCGTTGCCGGGGGTACATAGTCAGTAGGATCCACAAGAGTCGGCGTCATAATAATTACCACTTCGGTTTTTCCTGATGTAAACGACGTACTTTTGAATAGCTTTCCTATTACCGGTATATCAGCAAGAAACGGTATTTTATAAACACTTTTGCTTTCTTCATTGGATATCAACCCGCCAATCGCCATGGATTGCCCTGAAACCATCGTAATCACGGTTTCCGCTTTGCGAGTCTTAATAGGCGGAATGTACATATTTGATCCTAAGCTAACTTGATGGGAAGAATTCCAGTCTAAAGCACTGACTTCTGCCTTTACCTTGCTCGTGATCAGATTATCCGAATTCACTTCCGGAGCAATATCCAACTTAATTCCATATTCTTTCCATTCAATCCCGATCTGACCATTACTAACACTAACCGGTATAGGAATTTCGCCACCAACCAAAATATTGGCCTTTTCACCACTCAAAGTAATCATATTCGGTTGAGATAAAATTTTGGCATTTCCATTTTGGATTAACGCATCCAATTCAGCATTGATGTCGCTGTAAGTGCCAAACCACCCAAACACATTACCTTGGTCTGAAATTGTATTGGTACTGCTTTGGCCGAAAGGAAAGGCTCCCGGTGTCGATACTGAATTTCCCCACAAAATCCCCAGTTTGTCCGTTTTATCTTTGCTGATTTCTACAATTTTTGCTTCAATCTTTACTTGTTTGGGCTTGCTCAACTCCAACAAGTTAACTACTTTCTCACCATACGCACCAGCCACTTTCTCCGCCCGTGCCCGCTGGTATTGGTCGTTTACCATACCTTCCAATAAAACAGTATTATTCACTTTGCTGACTCTAATGTTCGGATATCCTAGTATCGTTTTAATGTCGTTAGCGATTGTAGCATTATTTACTGATACCTCTACATCATAGCTGGATCGGCCTGCTGCCGACCATACTTGCAAAGTGGTCGTCCCAGCCGCTTTTCCAACTATTAACACTTCTGTCGGCGATATAATCACAACATCGGCAATATCCGGATTGGCAACGGCTATCCGTTCCACACTATCCCAACTCAATACTGTAGAATTATTCACCTGTATTACAATATTACCGGCCGCACTAACCGGAAGTACAAGAAGCAAGACAAGTGCAAATATCATAAGTTGTGCAAAACATTTTCGTTGTCTCAAGAACAAGACCTCCTCTACACCAATTTAGTTCGAGCTTACTTTTGTTCCCCGGATCACTGTTACGCCCGAAGACGAATGTACGCGTTCAACAGGATATGCCGGTGGAGAGTAAGCTGGCGGAATATAAGCTGGTGTGTATGCAGGTGTGGGTGTTGCTGTAGAAGCAGTTTCCTTCGGCACATAAGGACGATAAATGATATCATCTGTACTGATTGTATTCAAAAGAGCATAGGACGGCGTAGGCTGAAACGGCCTCAACGCTAAGTATATTCTGCTTGTTTCACTGGCAAGTGCTAGCATCGTAGCCTCTCGCGGTGTTACAGCCAGCGTAACGGACCCTGTTTTTTCAGATGCCGCAGCTTTGTCTTTCGTAGCCGCATCCATATTGTCATTGCGGTTGTAGGCTAATACCAATATATTTTGGAGAACCATTTTACTGACCCCGACATCTTTTCCACCCACGGTCATTATTAAATCAATATAATCTCCGGCCTTGACAAACCCAGAAACCCCACTAATATCATTAGCTGCAATGGTAAAGGCCCGTTTGTCACTGGGTATTTGCCCAACAAATCCAGGGACTTTACCATCGACCGCCAAGCGACGGTCGGTAACCTGATCTCCCAAGGTCATCGGAACCCGCGACATAACGCCGACTACTTTACCAAGGTCATTTACCGCACCCGGCTGCACTAATTCTGGCGGAACCATAACAACCTTCACCATTTCTTTCGTAATGACCGTACGCCCGGGGATATCCACCGTTGCCACTACAACCGGTTCTCCTTTTTTTGTCGTTTCAGCCGATTGACTCTTTAAGTAACTATAAACTAATCCGGCGGTAACCAAACTCAACACTACCGCAATTCCTACCAGTACTTTCATTGGAATTTTCTGCATCGACTTTCCCCTCCCCTAAAATTGTGTTTTGCTTTTTAACGTCCAACTAAACATCCAATAAACGTCCAGAAACGTCCACGCAAGGAGCACAAAAAAACATGATCAACCCTTCATTACAATCAGGCACTCTGCGTGCTCCAAGAGAAAGACCAATCATGGCTCCATACTGAAGAAAATGAGGCAGAGACTGCAGCCAAATTGATACGATCAAGCCTTGAAAAACCAAACCATCTCTTGGACAAATGTGTCAAAAAAACCCACCCCAAATACAAACGGTTCAGGGGTGGGTTCACTACTCGCTCCGCACAAAACAAGTGACCAGATACATTTTGTGCCTCAACGCTTCACCTATATTGTTTGTATCTTCATTTCGCTATTCAATTGTGTAATCCTTCTTGATTTTACGGAAAAAATAATTATTTTTGTAAATTTACCGCCTTTTTAGTTAATTTTTCTAATTTCAAAGCTATTTCCAAGAATACCGGGAATGAAAAAAACCATGAACACTCCTTCGCAATACAGTCAAGCGGCAAGCGCCTATCCTGGGAAAGATGGTCATGGCTCGTCAAATAAGCAAGTAGCGTAATGAACTGCAACAATTGTTGACACGAACAGAACCCGCAAAGATTACGAGCCATTTCTTGCACAAATAGAACCAGCAAGACACGCATCATACCAATGCGTACAATGTGTCATAGTACAAGTATCCAGCAATGAACCCTGGTGTGGAAAAGCTGCATAAGATGTAAAAAAATAGATTAAAGAGTTTTATATTCAAAATTCGACATTCTTTTTTCCATTCCTTCTTGATTTTCCAGAAAAGCAAAAATAAATGTAAATTTCTTCGTAAAAAAGCGCCAAGCAAGCTTAGAACTGTCCAGCCTGTACACCGTTCATACACATTTATCACTCATTGTTTTTACATATCGTTCATGTAATGCGTATAATAATTCATCCACAATCTGAAGAATTATGCTTACATTGCTTGATTGTTCTTGTTTTGCGCGGGATCGGCCGGTGAAAAACAATTGCCTTCATAGTTGCAAAGCACTGGGCGTCCTTCAATCAAATCCAAAGTTGCCCCCTTGAAGCTTTGCGCCAGCGCTACCGTTTCGCCTTTTAGTTGAAACAACGCACCCACCGTTTCCAGCGTTGGCGGCGTCGTGCTGCGGCGTCGATTCTTATTGCCATAGACCCGCAGATTATATTGGGACCAGCCGAGCATAATCAAAAAGATGCATAACGCAACCCCCGCCAGGACGAGCAGCATATAGAGAGTCCCGCTCGCATATTGCGGCGTAAACAAATAGTTGTAAAAGTAAGTACCGGCAGCCCCCCACAACGCAAGGGTCAGAAGGATGAGGAAGAAGGTAAATACAAAAAGGCCAATGGTGATCAAAATATTGTCCGCCGCTTTTTGCTTCGGAGACCGCAGTTTCGGTTCATTGATAACCGGCATATTATTTCCCTCCCTCTTGCGTCTGAATGACTTTAATTCCCCGGTCCGGACTCGTCCAGACGGCCGGTCCGTTCTTTTTCTTGAATAACGCGTTCGGTATGGCGCGGATCGCTGCCAATGCGTTAAACACCCAGTACAAAACGGGGTACCAAATAACCACAAAATAGACCGACAGCAACCCGGAGTCGTACTTACGGTCTAAAAACAAACTCAGGGAAAATTGGATCAGGCAGACAAACGCAATAATGCAACCGTTCCACTGGGGGATCATGTTGCCATGAGCGGCAAAGTCCGTATGATAGCCCAGCAGCATTTGCAGCAGCCAGAAAATCATCGCCGCGACAAACGCAACTGACCAGACAACACTCAGCACATAGTCAAAATACAAAGGCCATAACCGCCGTTCAGTCCAACGGGTCAAAATATCCACGTGGCGGATCAGGACTTCCATTCCGCCCTGCGCCCAGCGCACACGCTGCCGCCAAAGCCCGCTCAGCGTTTCCGGCACTAAAATCCAGCCCAGCGCATTGGTTTCATAACGCACGTCCCATTTCTTCTTTTCGATCTTCCAGGTCATATCGATATCGTCAGTAATAATATCGGTACTCCATAACCCAACGTCAACCAGGGCGGAGCGGCGGAAAGCCGCAATTACGCCGGAGACGGTCAGTATCTTGCCCAGCAGGCGCTGTGTCCGTTTTATCAGGCTGATAACACTCGAATACTCCGCTGTCTGGATTTTGGCCAGTATGCTGGTCCGGTTGCGAACCCGCGGATTGCCGGTCACCGCTCCCACGCGGGGAAATTTCACAAAATGCCAGGCCATCCATTGCAACGCCCGCTTGTCAATCAGGCAGTCGGCATCAATGGTAACCACAATCTCTCCCTTGCTCATCAAAAAACCGTAGTTCAAGGCCGCTGCCTTGCCCACATTTTTGCGGATCAACAAAGAACGGACCTTCTCGGACCCGGCCAGGATTTCGTTGATCACGTCACTGGTTTTATCGGTACTGGCGTCATCGATCAGCAACACTTCAAAATCCGGGTATTCGGATTGCAGGATGGCGTCTACGGTTTCCTTCAGACATTCTTCTTCGTTTCTGGCCGGAACCATCACAGTAATGAAAGGAAATTCCTGCAAATCCGGGTATTCCGGTGTATTGCGTTCATGCCGGAAATAAAAGCTGGCACCGCCGATCATCCAGATCAAGCTCATTATGATCGGATATAAAAACAGAAACAACCCTAAGATATCCATCAACAGTCCTCCCCTATGTCAAGTGTCCGGCTGTCAAAACAAACTGTCCGGGTAATAGGAAAAGTAAAGCCCGCCTTTGCTGCGTAAAATATCGGTCTGGCGTTTTATCTCCTGCTCAGTATGCCATTTTTGCCGTTCAAAATCAAATGTTTCTACTTGGAAAATCACTTTGTTTGCTGCGGACGGATCTTTCAACGCCTTGTCCGTTACTATTTCGAGGCGTTGCTGCATTGCGCCGGCTTGCTGCCCCGCAGCGGGCGGAATGGTAATCACGGTATAATCATACAGCGTCAAATAGCGCTGATATTTTTTTGCCGCGTTCGCCCCTTCAATTGGGTTTACGACCGCTTCAGCCGGGATTGTCCGCGCAAACCGTGTAATCGGTCTCGCTTGGCGAAATTCCCGCATGATTTGTTCGGTCAAGCCGTCAAGGGCATCCGCCTTCGTTTCCGGCCGCCGGTAGTGGGTCAATGGCAAATCATCCTGAAAAAGCACGCCATCCACATACGTATAGGCTGCCAAATCCGAATAAAGAGCGGCAACCACACCGATTGGTTTTTCTTCTGCCAGGTACTGCAGGGAAAGGTTCGGGATTGCCGCGTATACTAAAAATTTCGCCTTACGAAGTTTGGCGGCAATATGAGAAAAAATATCCGCTTTGACCGGTAAAACACGATTAGGGAAATAAGCGCTTTCCGCCCGGCCATTCGCAGAATCGGTGGAAACCGCCTGCAGACAAACCGCGCTGACCTTTTCTTTTTCAAAATGCTTCATGACCATCTGCAGGTTGCTGTCGGTCGCCCGCAAATTATCCGGTTCATAGATTGTATCGATACTCAGGGTTACAACCTTAATCGGTTTTTTCTCCAAACTGTCCGGCCGCAAAAAAGCAGGAAAGCGGTCAGTTCCGGGATTGTCGACAACAACGGCCCGATAGGCTTGCCATAAGCCTGTCGGCCCCGGCACATTCGGTTTGACATCTAGCGTAAATGCAGCCTGGAAACCGTTTCTTTGCGCCATCTCAATTCCAGCCATAGTATACGCGCCGTAAGGCCAGACCATGGCAGCGGCCTTGTGTCCCAATTCACGTTCAAATTGGCGTTGGGCCTGCCGCAAATCGTCTTCAACGCGCTGTCGAAACGTCTCTTCCGTTTCGTATCCGGCAGCTCCGTACTCCCGGTCGGCCAATGCATTGCCCCGGTCTCCCTGTGGATTGACCCGTTTGAAATAATGCGACTTGTAGGAATGAGAAGCTACCGCCACCAAACCGGATGCTTCCATCTCCCGCAATTGCTGCCAGTTGGCCAAAGGTCCTACTTCCGGCGGCGGGTATTCCAGCCAAAAACCGACAATCGCCAGCATCGCCGGATAATTGTATTTCTGTAACAAGGGAAATACATCGGTATAGAAAGAGATATAACCGTCGTCAAACGTAATCATCACCGGTTTATCCGGCAGCGGCGCCCCGTCGCGGGCAAAGGCGATATATTGCTGCAGGGAAATCGGGTGGTAACCTTGCTGCCGCAAATACGCGAAGTGCTGCTCCAGAGTTTCTTTCGTTACCGTATACATATCGTTTCCCGTCTTACCTACGTCATGATAACATAGGATCGGCACATTCGTTGGATTCGCAGCTGCCAAAGAAACGCTCCCCAACTGCAGGACAAGGCAAAAGCAAATGAGCCAGACTCTTGCCATCGAACCACCTCCGCCCGTTGTCCGGGCTTCTTTTGTCACCATGCAGCCCGGTACCGAATGTCGTATTGATGATACCCGAAATGCAATCCGCTCTCATCGTATAAATGGTTCGTGCGGGCACCGTACTCCGCTCCGATAAGAAAGGCATGGTCAGCAGAAAAATCATGCCCGTATTCCAACCGGAAGAAAGGACTGAAGTCATTGGGATCCGGACGATCCCGTCCCCATTCCAGGCCGGTGGTCGCTTGCCAATATCCTTCCGGAATGACCCATTTTTCGGTGACGCCGGTTCCATACGCCTGACGCACGGTCGGACTTTCATATACAGTATCGACGCCATTGATCTGTTGGTATTTGAAATTGCTGCGTTTCCCATATACAAACCAGTCGAGGCTTTTTTTCTCTTTGCTGAGTAAGATGTGATCCCATCGCAAACCATAACCGTTTACCCGGTTTCCATCGCTGTAGAATTCCCGGCTCACATCGAAAGTGAACGAATCTTTGGCCCCAATGGCCCGTTGGAAGGCAACCGCATAATATTTGCTCATGATCCGTCCAAACCCTTCTATGTTTCCCGGATCCAAGGCCTGAACATCCAGGACGGGCGATTTGCCGAAGTTAACATTCAAATGAGTACGGTCGTCCCAATAATACCGGTTCGAAATACGATAGCTGGTAAAAGACCCATTGTTTTGGTAATTATCCAGCCACATTTCCCCTTCGTACCGTATTCCGGTATAACGCAACCCGACCGACTGGTTGCGGAGCGTGGCACTTTCACCGGCCGGTTTATCCATGATATGGTTCGAACCAAGGGCAGCCAGGACCGAATAACTGCCGCCGATATTCTGCTCAGCCGCTATCCAAACCTCATTGGAATCGATCCCTTTGTAGTTGTCGCTATGAGTAAAGCCGGCATATAAACCGCCGCGGCGGCGGTTTTCAAAATCGGCAAGAGCGGCTTGCGCCACTGCATTGCGGCTATATTTTTCCCGCAATATACCCGCAGCCGCACCGGCTGCCCGGTAGTCTCCGACGGAAGCCGCCGTTTGTACGCGGCCCGCATTGCCGGCGATCTCCCCGCCCGGCAGTTTTGCCAGATAATCAAACTGTTCATACGCCTGCCGCGGCATGCCATGATCAACCAGCACAGTGGCCAGTTCCTGACGAAAAACCGGAACATCCGGAAAACGTTCCAGAACCAGGCCATATACCGCTTGACCGGCCGCATACCGGCCTTGGCCGATCAGCGCATAAGCATCATCCAACACAACAGCGGCCAATTGCGGCTTCGCATCCAAAGCCTGCCGATAATACGCCAGTCCCTGCCCTGTTTTTCCCTGCGCGACGCGGGAATAGGCCAGCCCCAATTGAGCGTCTGTCGAATTGGGTTCGCGCTGAATAATATGTTGATAGCATTTTTCCGCCGGTTGGAACTGACCGTTGCGCAGATACGAATCTGCCAGGGCCTGCAGGCCAAAAACCGGTACCTTCCCATAATCCGGCCATAAGCGTTCGCCCTCTGCAATCGCCGCTTTATAGTCCGAATTCAACCGCAGAGCCAGCAGATAATCGCTCTGCATCCAAACATCGGCCGTCTTGTCCTGAATGTACGGTTTTAACAGCAGCACAGCGCGTCCCTGATCACCGGACCGGATATGCGAGATTGCCAGTTGGTAATCAATCTGCCGTTTTTGCGCAATCCCTTCCGCGCCCGGTTTTACCAGGCTTGCGGCACGCTGGAAATCCGCAATGGCCGGTGCGTATTCCCGCCCCAGCATCCGCATGGAAGCGCGGCTCAAATAGACCTCCAGGTCGTCCGGATTTTGGGTCAGCAGTTTGTCATAGATTGCATAGCCGGCGGCGTTCCCCATGCGGATAAGCGATTGCGCGTCCCCTATCACCGCTTTATGGTTTCCGTTGGCCGCAGCTTCATGAAACAATTTTTGCGCCGCTTTATAATCACCCATTTGATAGTAAGCTCCGGCAGCGCTGGATTTTACATAATCCGGAACCGAAGACACCTTCAACGTTTCAAACAGTTCAATCGCGGAACGATTATTTCCCGACCAGTTTAATACGGTAATATAATCAAATAAAATAGCCGGTTCAGTGGGATATCGTTGCACAAGCTGCTTGAAAATTTCCAACGAAGCGGAAAACTGTCCGTCTTGCGCCAATGCAACCGCATATTCTTTGGCGGTCGCAGCATTTTCCGTATTTTGATTGTACGCAGTTTGTTTTCGCAGCAAATCAGAGGTATCGGCTGCATAAACCGTTCCCAAATTGGCCAATAATAAGGTAACACATAATCCGGATGCCCATTTGCGCATTCCCATATTTGTCCACCATCCCAAACATAGAATTTCATAATAATTATTTCCTAGTTATTTATTCCATTTTAGAAGATTTTTCCCTGCTTAGCAACCTATTTTTTAGAGTGTGTCGAGGGGTGTAGTGTGTTGCGGGGACGGGGTTGCGAAACACTCTTTTACAGCAACAAAAAAAGCCGTCATTGGCAGACGGCTGCAATACAGATTGACTTTTTCGAGTGTGTATCAGGGGGACGGGGTTGTGACACACCTGTCCCTGACGCCACGTCATTTCCGTAAAAAAATCCCTCGTAAAATATCGCTGATCATTTTTGCGTAGGCCACGAAGGTTTCCAGGTTTGCCTGCAGGTCATCCACTGTATCGGTTACCTCTGTCTGCAACACATGGAAGGCCTCGCCGGTCTGATCCACCATTTCGTTCAGACTGACACTCAGTGCGTTCACATTTTCCAGAGTTTCCGGCAGCAGGGTCAGCACCTTGCGAACATCCCTGTCATGATCGTCAAGAACTGTCCGCACTTGGCTGACAACCCCCAATACCTGGCGCAATACGGCAACCAAATAGACGCCTATCGCAACACCTACAAGAATACAAAGAAAAAGTCCAAGGTCGTATAACGAAATATACATCGACAGCCCTCCTTTTCGGCGATTGAAAAAGGCCAATTCAACTTTTTTGAACAGCCTTTACTTTTATGACGAATATACGCTGCATTCATCAAACGGACGGGCATTCCTGCCCGCCCGTTAATTCTATTCTTTGATTTCTTTAACTTCTTCCGCTGCGCCGGTCATCTGGGCTTTCTTCTCCTGTATCTTTTCTTTTACTTCGTCGACTTTTTCCTTGGCCATTTCCATCACTTCTTTGGCTTTGTCCGGAAGTTCTTTAGCGGCGTTGGCAATGTCTTCGCGGGTTTCCTTACCGGATTTCGGTGCTAGAAGGACACCGGCCATAGCTCCTACCGTCAAACCGATAGCTGCGCCTACTGCCGCGTCTTTGACGGCTTGTTTACGAGCCTTTTGCCGGCGGACTTTTTTGCCTTTTTCAATCAATTCAATGAGAGACATGTCTTACACCTCCAGCATGTTTTGCATTATTGAATACATAGCAACTATTCGCAGCGCGGACGGCATAATCCTCTTGGAATTGCAAATTTTTTCAATTTTTTCTGTTTCCTGTTGGCTTAAGCGGCAAAAGTGACAACTTCGCCGGTTTAGCCAACAGTTGTATCCTAGAATTTATACGTTAACCCAGCGCCGACACGATGTTTGTCATTGCCGGCATCCGGCATGAAAGAACGGAAATAAACGTTGGCGCCCAGGTCACTGGTAATATTGTACGTAGCGCCGGCTTGCACTTCGGTGAATTCATCAGCAAAAATTACATACGCGTGACCATCCCATTTATTGTCTAATGCTCCAGTCACACCAACACCCAAATAGGTTGAGCCGCTGCTGTAATCCCGGTGTCCGATAATCCCCCGGAAATTATTCGTAAAGTTGTATTGTCCGTAAAGATCGGTTGAACTATCATCGTTTAAATCGATACTCTGCAAACCGACCGTTATACGGCTGCCGACTTTATTCTCAATGTACAGGTTGTCATTTGAAACACCAACTGCCGTTTGTCCGGTTGCCAGGTCATTGAGCGGCGCAGCCATTACGGTACCAAGACCCATAACAAGAAGAGCAACTGTAATACAAATGATTTTTTTCAATCGAAAAACCCCCTGTCGTTTTTTATTTATTTCCCGGCAATAAACCTGTTTTCCCAATCCGGTTCATTCCTCTTTCCGGTTAGCGCCGGAGAGGTTTGTATTGCGGATTTTATCAATCTGGCCTACAGGCTTCGGTGCAAGCGGCGCGGTTTTCCGCTCGGCCGGCAGCCCGGAAACTACGGGCTGCATAAGATGTTTCTCCCCACACATACCGTTTTTTTGCGGTTCCATTTCCTTCTCGGAAGCGTTGCCGGATCCACCCCCTTCCGCCGAAGGTGCGTTAAAAAATAAGTTTCTTTGATTCATTCCCGTTTGCCTCCTATTTTTCCTTCTTTTTTCTGAACATTCTTGTTTTTATTAGCCTCCTTACCTTACAGCAAAAAAGCTCATGCGCCTGCGGTTTGTTTGCAGACTGCCGAATTATCCCTCAATGATTTGAATTACTTTTTTCCGGTAGGTCTCAAAAGAAAACGTTCTTGCCCGCTCTGCCGCTTTTGCTTTATAGTAATTGGTGCGTTCGCGGTTCGTGAGCAGTTCAACTATCGCTTCGGCAAGCATTTTGTCTTTTTGGGGTTCATGGCTTTCATCCGCGGCAAACGGCGGTACCAGTACGCCATAATCAACATATTCTATTTTCTCAGCAGTTTTATCTTCGAAGGTTTCCGTCAAAATTTCACGCGGCCCCGTCTTGCAATCAGTCGCCACCACAGGAAGGCCGCAGGCCATGGCCTCTACCAGCGTGTTGGGAAACCCTTCATTAATGGACGACAGCACATAAAGATCGCATTTCGCCTCATAGCGGAAAGGATTCGGCTGAAAACCAACAAAGGTGACATGGCCAGCCAGCCCCATTTTCCGGCTGTGTTCCTGCAAGGCGGTCATTTCATCGCCATCGCCCACCAGAAGCAGTTTAGCCTGGGGTATTTCCTTTACGACATGAGCCATCGCATTGATCAAGTGGCGGAATCCTTTTACTTCCTGCATTCGTCCTACACTGACAACTACGGGAGAATGGAACGCCACGGAAACCGGCTCCTTGGCCCCCTCGATAATTGCCGCAATATTATAGGGATTATGCAGCGTCTTTACTTTGGCGGCAGGGATATTATAAAGGTCCGCCAAATCCGCCGACAGTTTTTGGGCAACGGTTATGACGGTGTCCGCTTTACCGAATACCAGTTTGCCGATGATTTTATCCCAGCGAGACCGGGTCAGGGCGCCATAACCGTGGACAGATACCAGGATCTTGTCAGACGCCCGGGAAAGCACGTTGACAAAGTTCGCCGAGGTGCCCAGCGATAGGGTAATATCAATGTTGTGTTCCCGTTTCAGCCTTTGCAGCGCACGGGCGCGGCGCAGAAGGTTGACCATCTTGTTGAACGTGCCGGTTACCGGAGGAAGCTCCAAATTCAACAAGGTTCCGCCAAATTCATAATTGCACTCCTGTTTGTTAAATATGACAAGAATCGTATTATAATCCTTTTGCAGAATATCCGCCGTATTGATGGCAATTCTTTCCTGGCCGCCGATGCCAATATTTGCAACCAGCACCAAAAGGTTTTTCCTCTCCATACTCCAGTCCACCTTTTTTTGCAGTCTTACCGCATGCCAAAAACGGCTTGCACAGCAGACATGGCATCATTCATCTTCTATGGCCAGCAGGTCAATCCAGCTGCCCATCTTATACGCCCACTCCTCCGGCTCGATATTGTTGCAGCCTCCCGCATGATAAAAGGTGATTTCGCCAAAGTAGATGCCGCCATCGATGTTGTATAAATCAACCCGGCAATGAGGAAATGGTTTGGACAGGATTTCCGCATAACTGCGCATGACAGCAAAATTATCCGGCTTTGGCACCAATTCCGTCGGAAAAGTTTGATGGTCGACTTCTATTTTTACATTGAGCAGGTTCAAATTCTCATCATAGACATTCCCGCGCGAATCAAAACGGTGCGACCCGTCTTCGGCGCAGATATCGATATCGAGGAGGATACAGCGCACAACGCCATGAAAGCAGAGAAACCGGTAGTCAACGAGAGGAGAGTTATCCTTGTTTTTTAATACTTTTTCGCAGATGATTTTCGGCGGGATGTCCTTGTAATTCCATTCGCGGGATTGGAAGTAGTAATTTTCGGTCAGCGCCCGGTCAAGTTCTTTGTGCACCTTCTCCTTGGGAAATGTATTTTTATTGGCACAGAGGAAATTACTGCCGCTGGCATGGTTGCACTTGAGAAAAAACTCATCGGGCAAAACGTCATAATCGATATCTTCCGTTTTTTCGTATACGCCGTATAATTCCGTCAAAATATGGTCCAATCCGCACGCCCTCACATATTCGCGCACCCGATACTTGTCGGTGCAGAGCGTCAACAGCGGATTTCGATAATGCAGCTTCAACCACCACAGCTTTTCGTCAAAGGTTTGCGGATTCCTTATATTCAAAGCCCGGCCCGTGTTTTCACGGTATTTGTTTTTGGCAAAAGTTTCGTCGTCGACCTCTTTGGTAACAGTCATTTTTATACGGTTTGCCTGTAGATACAGTTTGGTAAGCCATTTGCTTTTATAAGACAGCGTTCTGATAAATAGCTTCAGCTTATGGTTCACGCGGATTTTTTTTGCAACCGCTATTTTTATATACTCTGCCTGCCGATACAGTTTGACCAGCAGTTCATTATTATCCGCTATTTTTTGCAGCAGTACCTTCAATTCATACTTCACCCGGCTCCCCCCCTTTCAGCGCCAATCCTTTCCGGCAATATTCCGGGATATCGCGCTTTCATGATCTTGCGATCTTCGCACCGGCGGTAATTGTTCTCATCTTTTTGTATACCGGATAAAGAAAGCCAACAATATTGTCATGAATAATTCCATATATTCTTTCCTGCCGCATCGCTTGAGCCAAGGGCAGACGGGGAAGTTGGCAGGCGCTCTGAAAATCAATGACAAACCGGTCGTTCTGTTGTAAAAATTTTTCCGTTGTCAGGAAAATCTCTTCCGGCGCCGTGTTGGGGTGAAAACAGACTGTCGACAAACCCCAAAGGACTCTTGGTTTTGCCTCGCGGCAGGGAACAATGGTCAGCCCATGCCAGTCGTAGGGAGCAGTGGCGGATCCGATCGTAATGTAGCGAAACCCGGACTCCCGCAAGGCTTTCAAAGTATTCTCGTCAACCGTATCCGAGGGAGCCATGAACAGGTCGGTGGCCAGATCCTGCGCTTTCAGGATTGCAATGCCTTTTTGGATTTTATCGAGCTGTTCCGGATAAGGAAGTCCGGCAAATTCACTTTGTCCCGCATTGTTAAATATTCCCCGGTCTTTTGTTGCGTAAACATGGGTATAGCCATGCATGGCGATCTTCCAGCCCTGATTTTTCAGCCGGCGCATACGACCCCAAAAATCAGGCAATTCTTCGCAGGGCTTTAGATCATCATCCTGGTTGTCGGGAACAATTCCAATAATGGGCTTTATATGATAACAGTCAAAGAGGTCCTGGAACCGCCTGAATTTCTCATAATTCATCCGCGGACAAATATCGTCCATACGAAACAGTACATGAAACGCCATCGTGCAACATCTCCTTCACCGTGCGTGATGTCATGCTGAAATCATCCGGATACTCCGGGACGGCAAGGACGCTCTTGGTATTTTCATAATTCTTCGTTTTTTCTGACATTTCCTGCTTCGGCTGATCTTTTTATCATAGCCGCGAGGCCCTTAATACACCCCGCACAACGGCAATACTGAAAAAATACCGTCTTAGCCGTATTGATCCGTCTTTACGATCGACAAATCGATCCAGCTTCCCATCGTATACGCCCACGCTTCCGGCTCGATCTTGTTGCAGGCGCCTGCGTGATAAAAGGTGATTTCGCCGAAATAAATGTCCCCATCAATGTTGTATAAATCCACCCGGCAATGGGGAAACGGTTTGGACAGGATTTCCGCATAACTGCGCATGACGGCAAAATTCTCCGGCTTCGGCACCAATTCGGGCGGAAACGTTTGCCGGGTTACCCTGACGTTGAGCAAATCCAAATTTTCGTCATACACATTGCGCCGCGCATCATGGCGGTGCGATCCGTCTTCGGCGCAGGTATCGATGTCAAGGAAAATACAGCGCACAACGCCATGAAAGCAGAGAAATCGGTAGTCAATGAGCGGGGCGTTGTTCTTGCTTTTCAGCACTCTTTCGCATACTATTTTCGGGGGGATATCCTTATAATTCCATTCACGGGATTGAAAATAATAGTTTTCCTGCAGCGCCCGGTTCAGCTCCTTGTTCACCTTTTCCCTGGGAAACGTATCTTTATCGGTACAGAGAAAATTAAAGCCGCTGGCATGGTTGCACTTGAGAAAAAACTCATTGGGCAACGCGTCATAATTGATATCCTCCGCTTTTTCGTATACGCCGTATAATTCATTCAAAAGGTGGCCTAATCCGCACGCCTTGACGTATTCACGCACCCGGTACTTGTCCGAGCAGAGGGTCAGCAACGGATTTCGATAATTCAGTTTCAACCACCATAACTTCTCATCAAAGGTTTGCGGGTTGTCTAAATTCAACTCCCGGCCCGTATTTTCCCGGTATTTATTTTTGGCAAACGCTTCATCGTCAATTCCTTTGGTAACAGCCATTTTTACACGATTTGCTTCTTTATACAGTTTTGTCAGCATCTCGCTTTTCCGTGACAGCGTTCTGATCAATGTCTTCAACTCATGGTTCATCTCAATCCCTCCTCATAATCCATGGCCCGCTGTTCTTTCCCGCCAGGCGGCCGGAGGCGTATCGTTTCCTTCTTGTTATACACGGATTATGTACTCGTAAAAGCGTTTAGAAATCTTCTCCATGGAATGGGTTTCGCGGATTTTCAACGCATTTTGCGACAGCTTTTTCGCCAACAGTTCGTCGGAAGCAATCCGCTTCATAGCGTCAGCCATTGCCGCGACATCGTCTACAGGCACCAGCAAGCCGTTCTGACCGTCGCGAATAAGCTCTGACGGGCCAAAATCGCAGTCCGTTGCCACACAAGGCAATCCGCAGGCCAAAGCCTCAATCATACTATTCGGCATTCCTTCATGGCGGCTCGCAAAGGCGAACATCGTATGACGGCAAAGCGCAGCCGGCACATCAACAGCATAACCCTCCAAAAAAGCATGCTTTTCCAGCCCTTTTTCCCGAATCAGTTTTTCCAGCACCACCTGCTGCCCTCCCTCGCCGTAGATGTGAAGGGTATGATCAGGAAAGCTTTCATGAAAACGGGCAAAGGCGTTAATAAGGGTATCAAAGCCTTTTACCGCCTCCAAACGTCCGGTAGCGCAGATTGTTCGGGGTCGGCGTTTTCTTGGTTCCGGTACGGTTTCCGGCATCGTATCCGCAAATATCCCATTCGGAATGACAGCGCTCTTGTTGCGGGTTTTCGCCGGATAATAGCTTTTCGCTCCTTCTGTGGAAAAAATATACCCATCCGCATAAGGAGAAAGCAGTTTTTTCATCGTTTTCCAAAAAAAACTTTCCTCCGACCGAAATGGGTTGCTGCGTTCCGAACCTACAATTTTGATAGGCAAACACCGTTTCGCCGCGAGCGCAAACGCAAGATTGTTGATGCCGAAGCAAACGACGATATCGGGACGGCTCCCTTTAAATACTTCGCAGGTCAGGCTAATCCGCCGTAAATTGTTTTTTATCGCGGCAAAAAGGGTTTTACTGTGAGCGTTCGCCGATAAATTGATAAAGTGTATTCTTGCGTCCAGAGAATATAGGGACGGTTTTTCATCAACCACCAGGATGGAAACCTCCGCCCCGCGTTTCACAAAGTCATTGGCAAGTGAGGAGATGACCCGCTCAGCGCCCCCCTGTTGCAATGTCCCGTAATAAAACATGATGTGCAAAGCGTCCCCCCCCCTTGTTCCATTCCTATCGGCCTTCGAATTTCATATTGCCGGTATCCTTTCTCAGCCTTTTGTACAGCGGGTAAATGACGTTCACGATTTTATCCTGAACCAGTCTGTATATCTTCTCCTGCCGCAGCGCTTCGGGCAGGGACAGGCGGGGCAATTGACAGGCTCTCTGAAAATCGATGACAAACCGGCTGTTATTTTTTAAAAACGTTTCCGTTGCCAGGAATATTTTCTCTGGTGTAGTGTTGGGATGAAAACAGACGGTTGATAAACCCCAAAGGATTCTGGGTTTCGCCTCCCGGCAGGGAATAACAGTGAGTCCATGCCAATCGTAGGGAGCAGTGGCTGCCCCGATCGTAATGTAGTGAAATCCGGATTCCTGCAAGGCTCGCATGGTGTTCTCGTCGACCGTATTGGAAGGAGCCATGAACAGGTCGGCAGCCAGACCTTGCGTTTGCAAAATTGCAACGCCTTTTTGGATTTTGGCCAACTGTTCTATATAGGAAAGACCCGCAAATTCACTTCGCTCAGCGCGGTTGAATATTCCGGGTTCTTTTGTTGAATAAACATGGGTATGCCCATGCATCGCGACACTCCAGCCCCGCTGTTTCAGCTGGCGCATGATATCCCAAAACTCGGGCAGCGCCTCGCACGGATTGAGATTGTCATCCTGGTTGTCAGGCACGACCCCAATAATGGGCTTTACTTCATAGCGGTCGAAGATATCCTGGAACCGCTTGAAATTGGTATAATTCATTCGCGGGCAAATATCGTCCAAACGGAAAAGTACATAAAATGCCATATTGCACCCTCTCCCTGCCGCGAACATGTCATGGTAACAGAGCGCGGAAATACCGTATGCTGCCTTTTATGGCACAGCGTTATAAGGTTCAATTCTTACTGTGGTACCGGGCAAAAATAGCCGCGGCTTTTTTTAAGATCGCGTTTTCTTCCCGCAGCTCCGCAACCGTTTTTTTCAGCTTTTTCACTTCATCATCTTCCTGCAGGAGATGTCCGCTGCCGGGAAACGCTTTTTCCTTGTGCTTGTTGTATTGGTTGATCCACTTGTACAAAGTATTGGCATGAATTCCCAATGCGTTGGCCACGTCAGAAACAGTCTGACCGCCATCCTGCACGAGCCGAACCGCTTCTTCCTTGAATTTCTTATCAAACCGGTTCATTGGGACACCTCCAAATCGTTGTTATTTTTCTTGTTTTTTCTAATTATAATTACTATTTTCTTACTAATCTTCCTTTTTACCAGTTCCCATCTGGGTGAATTCTTCTAGCTACCAGAACAGGATTCTCGCCCCATGGTCATTTTTATTTTTTTATGGTAGAGTAGGCCTTGGGCAGAAAAGAAAGTTTTTCACAGTGCCTAAAATCAATCAAAACTGTTTCATCGTCACATTGATGAGGAAACCGGATTGGCACACTTATCGCGAGGTAAGGCCGCAAAGCCATGGGTCTCTATGCCGAGTAGGGGATGAGATCGCCAGGTTGCCGTGTTAGCATGTCTAGCGCATTATGGTTCCGGCGTACCCCCCGTTCTTTCTTTGCGGACCAAATTACGTACCAGCGATGATGCCCGCAATGGATTTTCCAAAAAAGAACAGGAGGTAAAACATAGTATGGCAACGATTAATCTTGGGGATCTCTGGACGTCAAGCACCGGGAACGGGGTCACGGACGATACGGCGATTTTCCAACAAGCTCTGAAACTGGCTGCAGGGGGTACACTGTATATCCCAAAATCCAGTGTAGCGTACTCGCTCAGTAGTGGTCTACAAATCCCATCCAATACCCACATTATTTTTGAGGCAGGCACCAATGTCCAAGCCACTGCAGGGTTTCCAATCGATACAGCCTTGTTTAAAATGTCAGGGGTCTCAAATGTTACGATTGACGGAAACGGCGCTACTTTTGGCATGTCGAAAGTCCAATATCCAACCGGATACGTTGGCGCAGACTTCAGGGTTACCAATTGTTCCAATATCACATTGAACAACCTTATTGTCACAAGTACCAGTGGCGGAGACGGCTTTTATATCAACAATGTCAGCAACCTAACCATGTCAGGTTGTGCTGCATCGAATTGTATGCGCAACGGGCTGACTCTGATTGGAGCCAATGGAGCGCTCATTGAAAACTGTTATTTCTCCAAAAACGACGGCGGCATCCATATCGAACCCAATGGCCCCACCGATGTGTTGAAAAACATTGTTTTCCAGAATTGCCTTTCGGAGAATAATGGTGATTACGGAATATCTCTCGGTTTGGATAAATATAAATACGAGACAAGCCGGACTGATGTAAGCGTTACTTTTACGAACTGCACAACCCGGAATAACGCGGTCTGCGGTCTTTACCTTCCCGTTTACAACTTCAACTACGGGATCGGCGGAACAATCGATGTAAACAACTACACTTCCGACGGCGACAAACTGGCAATGAGTATTTCCAATAGCGGCTCAACGTCGCCGATTGTTACCGTAGATAAATGGAAGATTTTAAATCCGACCGCTTACGATTTATCGATCGTAAATTATCAGGGCGCTGCCTGGATTCGCGACATGAGCGGCGTAACCTCGGGAAGAATCGTATTCACCCAGGGCACCTTTACCTCTACGGTACCTACCGTTGGCGTCAATACCGCGACAACTACGACGACTACGCCAACAACAACCACGACAACGACTACACCGACCACGACGACTTCCACCACTACGACAACTACCACCCCAACCAGCAATATCACGTATGGTACAACGGCCAGCGATACCATCAACGGCACCAGCGGAAACGATGTAATTTATGGTATGGGCGGTCAGGACTTCCTGTATGGCAACGACGGCAACGACATCTTGTGGGGCGGCGCCGGCGAAGGCGATCGACTGACCGGCGGAAAAGGAGCAGACACCTATATGTTCGGCCTCGGCGACGGCAACGATAAGATTACCGGCAGCAGCATCAACAACCAGGATACGGTTTTGTTCAACTCCGGCATCAAGGTATCTGATCTTAGCGTGAAGCTGCTCAGCAACAGAGACCTGGTGATCAGCTGCAACTCCACGGATTCTCTGACCATTCAAAACTGGAGCTACAGCACGGGAACGGCTTTGAATACGTTCCAATTTGCAGGTGATTCCAGCAAGTATAAGCTGACAATGACCAACGGCGTTGCTTCCTGGGCAAAAGTATAAAACAATTCATCCGGTTCTTGCATAGTCGGCGGGTTTTCCCGCCGACTATTTTTTTGTCTTGCAGGAAATACAGCTACTTTTCATGGTACATTTTCTTGTAATAGTCCCTATAATCACCGGATACGACGTGGGCCATCCATTCTTTATGAGCCAGATACCACTCGATCGTTTGCTTGATTCCCTGTTCAAACGTGTAGGCGGGGGTCCACCCCAGCTGATTTGTGATCTTCGCATGATCAATCGCATACCGCCGGTCATGCCCCGGTCTGTCTTTGACGTATTTGATCAACTCTTCCGACTTGCCCAGTGCTGCAAGGATCAGTTTCACGATCTCAATATTCGCTTTTTCATTATTGCCGCCAATATTGTAAATTTCCCCATTCATCCCTTTATGCAGCACCACGTCGATAGCGGAACAATGATCCAAGACATGCAACCAATCCCTGATCTGCATTCCATCGCCATATACCGGTAGCTCCCTGTCCTGCAAACAGTTGTTGATCATAAGCGGGATCAGCTTCTCCGGGAACTGGTATGGCCCGTAGTTGTTGGAACAGCGGGTGATGTTCACAGGCACGCCAAACGTTTCATGGTAAGCCCTTACGATCATGTCGGCGCTTGCCTTGGACGCAGAGTAAGGACTGTTCGGCAATAGCGGCATGGTTTCGACAAATTTCCCCGTTTTACCCAGCGCCCCGTATACTTCATCCGTGGATATCTGCAAATAGTTTACTCCCGGCTTGTATTCCCGCGAATATTTGTCGCCCGGGTTTGCGTTCCAGTGTTTTTTTGCACTGTCCAGCAGTACCTGCGTTCCAATGACGTTGGTTGTCAGGAATATCTCCGGATCGATTATGCTTCTGTCGACATGGGATTCGGCCGCAAAGTTCACCACACTATCAATAGCAAACTCGCTGAAAATAGCATCGATCCGCGTTCTGTCCCGGATATCGGCTTTAATAAACGTGTAATTCCCGGTATCCGTTAATTCTTTCAGGTTTTCCAAATTGCCGGCATAAGTCAGGGCGTCAACATTGATAAGTTTATAGTCCGGATGTCGAGCCGCCATATACTTCACAAAATTACTGCCGATGAACCCGGCTCCACCGGTTATCAATAGGTTCTTCATACCGATTCCTCCGTCAGAGAAAGAATATACCGTCCATAATCAGTCATTTTTAAACTTTCTCCAATGGCCTGCAATTGCTCATTCGTAATAAACCCTCTCCGCCAGGCAATCTCCTCAATGCAGGAAACATAGAATCCCTGTCTTTCCTGGATGGTTTCCACGTACTGCGCCGCCTTCAGCAATCCTCCCGGCGTTCCCGTGTCAAGCCATGCCATCCCGCGTCCGAGGAGGATCACCTGCAATTCCGCTTTTTCCAAATACACATTGTTCACGGCGGTGATTTCAAGTTCCCCCCGCGCGGACGGCTTGATATTTTTTGCGATCTCCACTACCTGATTGTCATAGAAATACAAACCCGGCACGGCATAATTTGATTTGGGATTCTGCGGTTTTTCCTCAATGGAGATTACTTTTTTTTGACTGTCGAATTCAACGACCCCGAAATTTTGCGCATCCTTTACCGGATAACCAAAAACAACCGCGCCTGTTTGGAGGTCTTTGGCCCGATTGAGAACCCGGGTAAGATCCTGTCCGTAAAAAACATTATCGCCCAGGATCAAACAGACGCAATCATCGCCAATAAAGTCTTCTCCCAGTAGAAACGCCTCGGCAATTCCCCGGGGAACCTCCTGAATCTTATAGGAAAAATGCAGGCCGAGTTTGGAGCCATCTCCCAAAAGTTTCCGGTACAGCGGAGTATCTTCAGGTGTTGAGATGATTAAAATATCGCTTATCCCCGCCAGCAAAAGGACGGAAAGAGGGTAATAAATCAGCGGCTTATCATAGATAGGCAATAGTTGTTTGGATACGGCTTGCGTCATCGGATAGAGGCGAGTGCCTTTTCCGCCTGCCAATATGATTCCTTTCATCTTTTCCCCACCTTCCTTTTTGCTTAGATTTTACCGTCTAAAATGAGGTTGCAAATTCGGTCAATCTCTTCCGGCGCCAGTTCTTCGTACAACGGGAGGGTCAATATTCGGTCTGATATATATTGGGCTGTCTCAGTTTGCCCACAGGCCACTTTGTTTCGATAGCAAGCAAAATTATTGATTAACGGATAAAAATATTTTCGGGAAATAATATTGTCTTTCTTCAATATTTCATAGACCTGGTTCCGATCCAGCCGGTAGCCGTCAAACAGAACCGGAAAATACGCGTAGTTGCTTTTCACGTAGGGCTGCGGCTGCGCCAGTTTTATGCCGGCTATGCCGGAAAGCTTCTCCCTGTATCGTTCCACCGCTTTTTTACGTTTCTCTATTGTCTGGTCGATATGGCGCAGATTGCAGATGCCCATGGCTGCCTGAAATTCATTCATTTTTGCATTTCCGCCGACATAATCAACTGTTTCCGGGCTGGTGATTCCAAAATTTTTTAAGTAATCCAGCATCGTTTTTAATCCGTCATTGTTATAGGTTACGGCTCCGCCTTCTATCGTGTGGAATACTTTCGTGGCATGGAAGCTGAACATAGAGGCGTCGCCGCAGGTGGCAATGCCCTGGTCTTGTATCGTTACGCCAAAGGCATGGGCGGCGTCATAAACAACCTTTAAATTATAGTTCCGGGCAATCGTATCGATCGCATCGACATCGCATACATTCCCATACACATGAACGGGAATAATGGCCGACGTTTGTTTCGTAATTAAACGTTCCAGTTTTCTAACATCCATGGTATAGGTATCCGGCTCAATATCACAAAATACCGGCGTCAATCCGTTGCGCACAATCGCGTGCGTTGTGGATGCGAAAGTGAATGGCGTTGTAATCACTTCTCCGGTCAGCCCAAGCGAGGCAATTACGCACTCCAATGCCAGATGGCCATTTGCGAAAAGCGTAATATTCGGTGTTTTCAAATATTCGGCAAGCTTTTTCTCCAACGCCTTGTGCTTGCTGCCCATATTGGTCAGGCAGCGACTTTCCCATAGTTCTTTAATTTCTGCCATGTATTCTTCAAATCCCGGCATCGAGGAACGGGTTACTTGTATCGGATTGTTCATTTGAAAATTCCTCCCCTCTTGCGTTCTGGGATCCCGGTCATGAAACTGCGGGTCATTCGTCCCCATTCACCGCCTGTATCCGTTTTCTCCGCAGCAGTTCTTTTCCCGTATCCAGCAGATAGAGAAAACACTCCAGCTTGAATAGAAATGCCAACCCAATATAAACGGATGCGCCTGCAATCACCTGGCCGAGTAATTTCACCCCGCTATTCCAGTCCGTGAAATGGATGGGATAAATGGCAGCGCCCATTACGACGGATAGCAATAAAGAAGGGATAATATCCAGCCACTGCTCTTTAAAACTGTACTGTAACAACTTTCCGTTCGGATATGAGTTGATCGCTGTCGAAATAAAGGAGGTGACAGGCATAAACGCAACCATGATATAAATTCCAAACGGAGCGCTTATGGCTAACACGATGACTCCCAGACACTTCTTGATGATTTCCAACTTCAGAAAAATATCACTGCGACCCAACGCTTTGATGGCCTGTAAATTGGCCACATGGATCGGCCAGAAAGCAAAGGTGATGCACATCATTTGCAAAAACGGCACACAAGGCAGCCACTTATCCGTTAGTAAAATTTTGACCAGCAGTTCTGCGCATACACCAAGCCCGGTCATCATCGGAAAGATGACGAAAGAACTGGTCACAATGGAACGCCTGACCATCGCCTTCACTTTCCCCTTGTCATCCTGGCTGGCCGATAATGCCGGCAGCATGACACTGGAAATGGATCCATTGATATTCGTGATAATCAGGCGGGGAAACTGCTCTCCTCTGACAAAATACCCCAACATCTCCGGATTGTACATCTTGCCAATCACAAGGCTATACAGATTGCTATAAATTGTGTCCAACATGCTTGAGCATAACAGGTTCCTGCCGAAGGCGAACAAGCTTTTAACCCTGGAAAGGGAAAACAGCATCCCTGGCCGCCATTTCACCGTAAACCAAAGAATGACGGTAATGAGCAGCTGATTGGTAAGATGCTGGGCTACCAGCGCCCAGACGCCGAAACCGGCGTAGGCCATCACAATGCCGAGACTGCCGGAAAACAGCGTGCCACCGAGGGTACTGAAAAAAACTTTTTGAAACTTCATCGTTCTCGATACAACAGCATATTGAATGGAATTCACCGCTCCGAAAAAGAGGGTAATGGATAAAACACGGAGAATGGCAATGATTTGGTCTTCCTGGTAAAAATCGGCGATCAAGGGAGCAGACAAATACAAGGCAATATATAATGAAGCAGCAACGAAAAGGCTGAGATGGAATACAGAAGAAAAGTCTGTTTCATCGACATTCTTCTTTTGTATCAACGCTGCGTTAAATCCGCTGTCCACAAAAACATTAGCGATGGCAATAAATACCACAATCAAGGCGATAACGCCGTAATCTGCCGGTAATAACAGCCGCGCCAATAGGATCTGTATAAAAAACTGGATTCCCTGGCGCCCGCCATTTTCCATCAACTTCCAAAAAAGGCCTGATAACACTTTATTTTTCATGTCTGTGTTCATCATTGTGATTTTCCTTTTTTGGCTTCTACGCCTTATATATTTTTCTTATTTTCAGTGATAAATTTAAAACAGAGGGAAGGTACGCGCCCAAATATAACATCAGTTTGTGCTTTATACTCAGGGCATCGTATTTTGTCCTGTATTTTTCCGTTTTAATCTTCCGGATGTCGTAATCGGCCAACAAACGGTTAAACTCCCGGTTCAAAAGATACTGATGGATCGCGGCTTCATACTTGTAATTGGTATACTGGTTGATTTCATCTAACATAATACCGGTTTTTCTGATATATTCGTTCATTTTGCGTTCATCAGCCAGGATCGTACTGCTCCATGAGTTTTCAACCATGGCCCGATAGTCGGACATACATTGGGCAATATAATGCACCTCGCCTTGCAGTGAAAGGTAGATCGTCAATGGATAATCTCCCACGGCAGCTTGGAGGTAAAAATTCGGGAGGGTCTCCACCAGCTTTTTGGGATAAAACATGGAATTGGTCGCAAACAGTCCGCCTCCGCCGCTGATCACCTCCTCTGTGGTAAAAAGCCTGTCGCTGTCGGCGGGTTGGATGTATCCGGCAACTTTATTATTGCGGGCAATTCTTCTCGCTGCATGCGTGCACAAACTGCATTGCGGGTTTTTTTCCATATGCTCCGCCTGTTTTTGAAGCTTGAATGGATCCGTCCAGTAATCGTCGCCTTCGCATAACGCGATATATTTGCCTTTGGCCCGCGGATAAATAAATCTCGTATCGATATGCCCTCCCTTTGAGTGCTGGTTCTCGCTCTGATAAATCGGCTTGATAATTTCCGGATACGTTTTTTCATAGTTTCTGATGATCTCGGCCGTTCTGTCCGTGGAAGCGTCGTCATGGATAATCACTTCAAATGGAAAGCTTGTTTTCTGCATCAGAAAGCCCTCTATTGCGTCTGAAATATACTTTTCGTGGTTGTAAGTAATACAGCAAATGCTAATCATGATATCCATTTTTTCCACCCCTTGACCTTGACGTACGCGTATTCCCGCTCGCTTAGAATTGGCTGAACACGACTTTTCCGGAAATTACGCCGCTCAAATCGCGAACCCAGGCCGCATCCAAATAATTTACTTTATTCATATTATAAGCGGTCGGATTTACAATCTGCCATTTATTGATCACTACAGATGGTGATAAAAGACCGCTATTGGAAAGATTGATCGCCAGTTTGTCCCCGTCAGAGGTGTAGTTGTTTACATTGACCGCCCCGCCAATCCCGCAGCCAAAATTGTAAACGGCGAGATAAAGGCCCGTACTGCCATTATTCCTTGTCGTGATGTTGTTAAAAGAAATATCGACATCGATGCGGGCAGCGGCAGTTTTGTACTTATCGAGGCTGATGCTTACCCCATAGCTTTTGTTATTCTCGGCGAAGCTGTTCTGAAAAACGATACCGTTTAACAGATCCGCGGGGCCATTGGGCTCCACATGGATTCCATCGCTATTTTGCGAAAACACGCAATTCTCAATCAGCGCTCCATTGGCGCCAATGAGGGTTAATCCATTGCGCACGCAATCCGACGCGGAACAACCGGATACCACAACGTTGTCCACATTATTGATATAAAAGCCATCCCCGCCGCCGGAACTCGTCACCACGATGTTGTTCAAGGTGATATCGGCGGAATTGGTGATTGAAAATGTTCCTCCGGCAAAACCACTCGGATACTGGGAGTTCAACATTCCGAACGTGGCGCCGTTTCCGTCGATCACAACATTCGCAACCCGTGAGATCTTAAACAACGGTTTATTGATCGGAAGACCGGCATTGGCTTGAACTACGGTTCCTTCTTCAAAAATAATATGGATGTTGGCTGGAATTTGCAGATTGCTGACGGAGTACGCCGCGCTGGCTTTGGGTATATACAGTGTACCCCCGGCAGCCAGTTTCAGCCCCCGTTGAAAAATCGCCGTGTCATCCTGAACCCCGTTCCCGGTGTTTTCCTCCCACAAGCTGCGCAAATCGGTAATGTTCTGGCTCGCATTTCCCGGCCGCATGCCCATGCAAAAAAGGAATTCAGTAATTAGGCACATAATCAAAACCAATCGGATTGTTCTCCCGGCTCTGGTAATCATCGCCACACACCTCGCTGGAATTACTTTGGGTCTGTACTGCGGGATTTCGATAAATCGGAAAAAATCCATTACCTAATTCAATTGCATTGCCCATTTTCAGTTCATACTGGCTGCGCATCGCATACAAATTCCAATAAACGGCCTCATCATACACTTTCTTTCCAATCAACGCAAGGTTTATTCCGTCAGGCGCAAACGCTTTCTTGTAGCGGAAAAGATTGTCGCATTGGTTATTGTAACCGCCGCCCAGCATATACATTTTTTTGCCATTTTCAATCCCCCAGCGAATTGCGGCGGCCTTGATGATTTCGTTTGGATATAATCGGAGAGCTTCTTTTTCCGTACCGCCTAAAAACGAATACATATGCTTGTCGGAAACCAGGATTAATTCAGTAGAAACCACCTTGTTGGCATACAAAGTATGGAAGAATAAGTATTTTCCGTTTAATTTTTTAACGACAGCGGAAAAGAAATCTTCCGAAAAATAATATTTTTGTTGGGCGCTCTTTCGATCCATGGTCGCATAATATATTCTCTTGAATTCTTCAATCCGTTTTCCGCAACTGTCAATTTCCACCCGCAGGCCGTTTCGTACGGCGCGCCGGATATTCGTGCGGACCTTGTGGGCAAAACTATTCCAAATATCAGGTAATCCAGCATCCAGGGATCGATAAACGTGCGGCGAGACCTCTTCCATATTCCCGGAAAAAGCATCCGCATGGCAGGAGTATGGAGAAAAGCGGACAAAACAGGTAACAACACGATTGATTGCCGCCCACTCATCGAAAGCCTGCCAAAATATTTCAGCAATCTTTCTCGGCAGATATTTTAGCTTGTTTTTGCAGGAATAGGACAAACCACCATACCCATGCGGACTGGCAATATCATAATATTGACACCGCTCTCCGGCCCACTTTTCTTTGCTTAATGGTTTCAAAATAAAGGGAAACATAACGACCATATCGGAGATTTCCAGATACGCGCAAAGGGCAAAATCACCGGGCCGGCAAAACAGTTTTACAAATTCAGGATGCGAAAAAATTTCTTTTTCCGGTTGAAGATGCCATAATTGAAGCCATAGCTCAAGATGCGATGCGCAATCCGCGTTCAAAATTTCCAGCGTGCCCATTTCACTAAGCCCCCTGACTTTCTTTGTCAGAGACACACCAGGATATCTTTACCGTATTTTGATCTGTCTTTGCCTGTATTTCGTGTATCTCTTGCTTTGTGGCAATACTATTCATGAATACTCGATCATTTCGGCAACTTGCATTTTCCCAATCGTCATCAGCATAGCCGCCCAGTTAAGGCCGGTTCCAAATCCACAAAAACATACCTTAAAGGAACCGTTCTTCAACTGCTCTCCCAAATTATATACGGTATTTACCGGAATTGTGGCTCCGCTGGAATTGCCAAACCGCTCCACAATATTGGCCGGCATTTTTGCGTAAGGAACCCTCAATTGATCCGCCAATTTCTCAAGCATAAACCGGTTTGGCTGATGGAACAGGTAGTAATCGATTTCTTCCTTCGCGCTGCCACTGGTAACCAATAAATCTTCAATAAGGGCCGGAACCTTGGTTTGAACAAAATTGAATACGCCGGTTCCATCCATAAACAGATTATCCTTGCTGCGCAGATTGCCATCCCCGTTGTCTTCCATAATTGCAGTTTCCGTGGTTGACGGCAGCCGCAAACCACCCGCCGGAATAATCAGCGCTTCGGCCTGGCTTCCATCCATTTTGACATTCGCATGGATCACATTCGGGATGCAATCCTTCTCAACAATCGTGATCGCCGCGGCATCGCCGATAATCGGGTAGCTGTTGCGGTCCTTCCGGGAAGTTCTGTGGCTTAGAAACTCTGCATTCAGGAGGATTACTTTGTTGATACTCTCCTGTTCCAACAGCATAAATGCCTGGGTCAGCCCGACGACGTAGCCGGCACAACCCTGATTAATGTCCAGGCAAATAACGTCTTCCCGCAATCCGAGCCTTCCCTGGATGATGTTGCTGGTCGGTGGAAGCAGATAGTCAGCAGTTTGCGTCACCAGAATGATTGCATCAATATCTTCTTTCTTTACAATCCCCTGTCCCAATAAATATTCCATACCGAAGACGCAATAATCGGAAATACAGTCTCCCTCTTCCGCAATCCGATGCCGGTCGTAACCCATAATTTTTTTCAAGCGCAGCGACTTTTCCGGCGGGAAGTTGTAATTGCCGATCTCATCGTCAAACAGGCTTTCCTTTTTGGGAACTACGCACAAAATCCCGCTTATTTTTTTATTGTGAAAATTCATGTTCATACATTCCCACCATACCTTTCCACCAACCGTCTGATTGAATCTGTGTCCGAAAAGTTTTCCGGAATGATATCTGTGCCGCAAATTTTAATTCCATAGCGTTCTTCCAAAGTAGATACCAGCACGACCATGTCAAATGAGTCGAGAACGCCGTTCTCTATAAAATTACTTTCCTGGTAAAAATCAAATTCCGGCCTGATCCCCGTAAGTATTTTAATGATCTCTTCCATTGCGATCCCTCACAATCGTTGCAAAATCGGCGAACGCCTCTCCTGCTCCATCTATTGTCCGTAACGGTGAAACAACGCCACCCGGTCGATTTTTCCATTGGCGTTCAACGGCATTTCTTCCAGCTGGTGAGCCGTCGTAGGCAGCATATATTTCGGCAATAACGGCAGCAGGGCTTTTCGGATATCGCCTATTTCAGTCGGTTGAGACGCCTTATAGAGCAATACGATCTCTTCCCGGGCCTTGTTATAGGTTACGCAGGCACTCTCGATGACCGGCAGACCGGCAACCACAGTTTCAATTTCTCCAAGTTCTATGCGATAGCCCATGTGTTTAATTTGCGAATCTTTGCGGCCAACAAAAATGATTTCGTTCCGCTCATTGATATAAACCAGGTCACCGGTTCTGTATATCTTGTCCGGGTAATGGTCGTGCAGGGGATTTTGTACGAACGCAGCCGCCGTTTTCTCCGGATCATCCCAATACCCGAGCGCCAACGAACTGCCCCGGACACACAATTCGCCGACTTCCAGCAGTCCCGCCTGTTTATTTTCTGCGGTGAGGACCAATATATCCGTATTCCGGCAGGGAAAACCGATCGGCAAAGAGTCCTGGTCCGAAAATTCCCGTTCCACAATATAGTAAGTACAATCCACCGTAATCTCGGTAGGTCCGTAAAGATTGGCAAACAGCGCTGTCGGCATTTTTTTGCGCCAATAATTCAACTGCTTATTCGGCATAACTTCCCCGGCAAAGAGGATTTTAGCCAGCCGGGACGGCATAATTTCATCAAGAATCTGCGCATTGGCTACGTTGATCAATACTGACGGCACCCAAAATACAAAGTTAATACCCATATCGTTTACATACGTCATCAGCTTTGCAGGGAAAGAGAACAGCATTTTGGGAATAATAACAAGTGTGGCGCCGGCCCCGAAACACAGGTAAATATCCAGCGTGGAATTATCAAAGAAGAAGGGAGACTGACTGCCAATAACAGTTTGTTCGTCAATCCCGAAGCATCCTATGGCCCAATCGATATAATCGACAACTCCCCGGTGAGCGACTACAACGCCTTTTGGCGTTCCGGTAGACCCGGATGTGTAAATAACATACACAGGGTCCACGTCAATCACTTGCCCGATAATTTGATCCAGGAAATGCTCTTCTTCCCCGGACAGTTCTTCATACTGGGTTCCCGCCAATACGCATTTTGATGCTTCGACGCCCAAGGAAGCCAAAAGTCCGGTATATTCCGGCGAGGTGACAATCGCTGCTGGTTTCAAATTGGCTAAAATTTTCCCCAATCTTTGTTCTGGGAGTTTTTCATCCAACGGTACATAGAAATTACCACTATAAAGGATGCCCGCAAAGGCAATGATACTATCGACGCTTTTGGGCAATAACACCGCGACTGGCCGACGAAAGGAAGCGTGATCTTTTGCCAATTTCAAAGCAAGCTGTCTGCCGAACTGCCGCAATTGGCCAAACGTTAGCCGGCGAGCGCCATCCACAATGGCTGGTTTGTCGCCAAACCGGCGGACAGTTTCCTCCAAGTATTCCAGGACGCTATTCTTCACGTTGGAACCCTCCCCCCAACATCGTCCGGAAATTCACGCAGCCTAAAGAGATCAAGGTTCCGGACGCATTTCCTTAGCAAACCCGTAAAGAATGTTTGGGTTCTTCCTCCTCCTCCTCCAGCTTATCCTCGACAAAATTGACAATATCCTCTACCGAAGCGCATTGTTTTAACTTCGAAGTTTCCACCGTCAGGCCAAAAGTTTCATGGAACAGAGCGGCAATACTCAACCGCCCCAGCGAATCCCATCCATCAAGGCCGTCCAGTTCTGTTGACAACGTTAATGTTCCCGCCGGTTCAAACAATGCTTCTTCCAATTTCCCCAGCAATTCTTGTTGTTTCACACCGATCCCCTCCATCAACGTTTATTTTTTATTCAATTCTCCGGGCCGGATTGCCAAATACGCTGACGTTCGCCGGAACATCCCGGATAACGACGCTGCCCACTCCAATTTTGGCTCCTTTGCCAATCCTCTTTCCGGGAATAATGCGAACCCCGCCTCCCAAAAACGCCTGTTCCTCCAAATAAACATGTCCCGTCAAATCGCAATGATCACTGATGCTGCAGCCTTGTTCCACCGTTACGTCATGCCCGACAACCGTAAACGAATCGACTAACGTATAATCCCCTATAAAGGAGTTGGGACAGACGACCACTTGCGGACAAAGAATGACCCCTTCGCCAATGGTGGTATAGTCGGCAATAATAACGGAAGGATGAATAATGCTGACAAACTTGGCTCCTTTTTCTTTCAGGGCTTTGCAGATCCGCATTTTATTCGCCGGATCGGCAATCGCGCAAACAAATTCCTCGTCGGCTTCCGGTTCATGGTCCTTGATCGGTCCCACCACCAGGTTCGATAACTGATACTTATCCAACGCCTGGAGATCATCATTCAAAAAGCCGACCGACTCCCACCGTTTTTGCACATTTTGAATGTCCTTGACCCATTCAAAGGTTTCTCGACCGCAATGTCCGGCGCCAATGATCAGCAATTTGCTCATACGTTCATCTCCTTCTCTTCCGCTTATTTTCACTCCACCCCGGGTTATGCCGCACCCAGCTTTCCAAGGTATGCTATCGATAGCATTTGAGCATATCCCGCACTTGGCGGGGAGTTGCAATCGGCCGGTTTAATTCCCTGGCAATCCGGCACACCCGTTCCACCAGGCCATAATTCGTAGAAAACACAGCACGATCATCATCCATCCAAAGATTATCCTCCAGGCCGGTGCGGACTCCATCAGCGGCCACGAGACCTAAACAATTGGCAACCAGCTGTGAATTTCCGATGCCGGCAACAGAACAGATCGAGTCCGGGGGGAATTCCGACATGATCGTTGCCAGATGAAACAGTTTCGCTTGCGCCGACGCTACATTGCCCAGCAAAATATTAAAGTAATAGGGAGCAGGGATATTTTTTTTCTGGATAAGATAGTTTGCATAATTTACCATTCCCAAGTCAAATACTTCGAATTCCGGAAGTATTCCTTTTTCCAGCATTTTTTCAACCAGGCTTTCAATGATTACAGGGCTGTTAACACTCGCCTGTTTCGGAAAATTCAATGAGCTTAATGTCAGACTTGCCATATCCGGGCGGCAGTCGCCATCCAATTCCAATACTTCCGACCGTTTTTCAAATTCGGGGATATTCCGGCCGCTGGTGGTAACCACGATGATAACCTCGGAATTCACAGTCCGGATTCCCTCAATAATGCGGGCAGAGACCTCTTTGCGATGGGTAGGGATGCCATCTTCGTCGCGGGCGTGGAGATGAACCATTGATACGCCAAGTGGAATACAACGACAAACGTCTTCGATAATTTCTTCCGGCGTAAGCGGGACATAGGGGGTATCTTTCCGCGTCGGCACCATTCCAGTCGGAGCTAAATTAATGATTAACGGTTTCAACTGGTTTCCCCTCCCTTCAACGACATTTCCCGGGCCGGAACCCCGGCGACCGTGACATGCGGCATGACATTTCGGGTTACGACAGAACCGGCTCCCACAACTGCCCCTGCGCCGACTTCACGCCGCAGCATAACCGTCGCGCCGGCGCCAATGAATGCTCCCTGCCGTAAAACCGTCTCTCCGCCAATGGTAGCTCCGGGTCCCACAAAAACATAATCTTCGACGGTAACATCATGGCTTAGCAATACCCGCAACCGAAGGGTTACAAAATTGCCGATTGCAACGTTGCTGCCAATCACACAACCATCCGGGATCACACAGCCAATGCCGGTTGTAACATAATTCATATCGATACCGGGATGTATCAAACCCGCAATGCGGCAACCACGATTCAGCAGCATTTCCGCAACCGCCTGTTTGTTGCGGGGGCCATGCACATTATTCACGAAATAAACGCCCTCCCGGTTTAACTCAGGAATGCGGTCCCGGGTTCCCAAGACCGTGTATCCCAAAAAGGTTTTTCCCTGTAATTCCGGAGTATCATCAATAAAACCCAACAAATTCCATGTAGGTTCATGTCGATTAATCGCATCAATTAACTTGATATAATCAAAATACGCTGCGCCGAAAAAAACCAACGGTTTCATTGGATCACCCCTTTCTGAATTAACGGGAGAACGATGCGGACACTCGCTTATTCGCTTCCTTACAAAACATACGACTACTTCCGGTGGTTAACATACCATACAGTCGCTTCCGCCAGCCCCTCGCGCGTTGAATGGGAGGGTGAATAGCCGAGCAGAATCCTCGCTTTGTCGATATTCGCCAGAGAGTGCCGGACATCACCGGCGCGAAAATCCCGGTATTGTGGTTTTACTCCACTGCCGGACGGCAAATAAGCGGCAACCTGCTCACGGATGAGCTCAAACAATTGATTAAGAGTTATCCTTTCGCCGCAGGCAACATTGTAGATTTGCCGCAAAGCGGCCGTATTCTCTGTGCATCCGGCAAGCAAATTTGCCTGCACCACATTGTCAACATAACAGAAATCCCGGCTCGTTTCTCCATCGCCGTTAATGTACACCGTTTCACCCCGCAGTAAGCTGAAAACCCATTTGGGTATCACAGCCGCATAAGCGCCTTCCGGATCCTGCCTGCGTCCAAAGACATTGAAGTAACGAAGCCCGACACAATCCAGGCTATAGTTAAGACCAAATACTCCGGCATACAGCTCGTTCACCGTTTTTGTCACCGCATACGGGGAAAGCGGTTTGCCAATTTCCGCTTCCACCTTTGGCAACCCGGGGTGGTCGCCGTACACCGAACTGGAAGAAGCGTATACGAAGCGTTTAATTTTGGCCATCTTGGCCGCCACCAGCATATTCAAATAACCATCAACATTGCTGCGGTTGGTGGAAATCGGGTCTGCCAGGGAACGGGGCACCGATCCTAATGCAGCCTGGTGAAGAACAATATCGACGCCTTCACAACATGACCGGCAAGTATTCAGATCGCAAATATCGCCTTCAATAAACGAAAACCGTTCTGCCTGCGCCGCATCAACACTAGAAAGGACTTCCACGATATTACGTTGATGGCCGGTAGAAAAATTATCCAACCCAACCACCGTCTGATCCAGCATGAGAAGGGTTTCCACTAAGTTTGAGCCGATAAAACCGGCTGCTCCGGTAATCAACCAGGTGCGCGGTTTCTCCCGCAACGTTTCACATAGTTCTTTACAAGCTCCAGTAAACAACCGCCGATGGGAAATCACTTCTTTTGAATGTTGATTTGACATCCACGATCACACCCTCACCGTTATGTAATTTGGCAAGCAATCCTTCAACACCGTCTTTCAGGTATCTATCATGCGCAACGGCCAAAACAATGGCGTCCAAATCCTGCAATTCCTCGTCGGTGCAAAGCTTTACGCCATACTCTTCCCACGTTTCCTGCGGGTCCGCCAGTGGGTCATGAACCTGCGCCTGAATTCCATAGGCGCGCAGCTCCTGAAGAATATTGGCAACCCGGCTGTTGCGAATATCCGGTACATTTTCCTTAAACGTCAATCCCATTACCGCCACCTTGGCGGAGCAAAGGTTTTGCTTCGCAGTAATCATCGCTTTTACAGTTTGTCCGGCAACATACTCTCCCATATGGTCATTAATACGGCGCCCAGCCAAAATCACTTGCGGGTTATAACCCACTTCTTCAGCCTTGTATGCGAGATAATAAGGATCTACCCCAATACAATGTCCGCCAACCAGGCCCGGCTTGAAAGGCAGAAAATTCCACTTTGTTCCTGCCGCTTCCAGAACAGCGTCAGTGGGGATTTTCAACATATTAAAAATTATGGCCAGTTCGTTAACCAGCGCAATATTCAAATCCCGTTGCGTATTCTCAATGACTTTTGCCGCTTCCGCGACTTTAATGCTTTCCGCCCTGTATACCCCGGCATCAATAATTGCTCCATACACTTCTGCAATCGTATTCAAGGTTTCCTCATCTTCACCCGAAACCACTTTTACAATTGTCTCCAATCGGTGAACCTTGTCCCCGGGATTGATCCGCTCCGGCGAATAACCGAGTTTGAAATCCTTGCCGCGTTTTAGGCCGGAAGACTGTTCCAGCACCGGGCCGCATATATCTTCTGTCACTCCCGGATAAACCGTTGATTCATAAACTACAATAGCGCCGGGCTGCATTACGCTGCCCACGATTTGCGAAGCCTTGATTAATGCCGACATCAGCGGGCGGTTCGCTTTGCCGATGGGTGTCGGTACGGCAACGACAAAAAAGTTGGTTCCTATCAATGCGTTGGGATCCGCCGTGATCTGTAACGTTGTTGTTTTTAGCGCATCTTCCGTTAATTCTTTTGTATTATCAAAACCTGACTGCAATTTTTCTATTTTCTTTTGTTGGACATCAAAGCCAACCACATTGGCAAATTTATTGGCAAACGCAATCGCTAACGGCAATCCCACATAGCCGAGTCCGATAACCCCTATTTTGCGCTCCACAATACCTACCTCCTTTTCATCGAACTATGAATGGAATGATGATTATGAGTTCGGCCAATGAACGGCAACCGGTTCATACAAAACCATTTTGTATACTTCGCAGTATCTCGCAGCGATTGCCTTCATGTCAAAATTGCTTTGAATTCTCCGGCGGGCATTATTCCCTAATCTTTCCCTACCCTCCGTTCCGGCTTCAATCAATTTTGTCCATCCATTCGCCAATGCAAGCGCATTTTGCGCCGGCACTACCACTCCGGTTTCACCCACAATCAGTGAGGAATCCCCTGTATCTGTAACAACACACGGTATACCGCAGGCCATTGCCTCGCCAACCACATTGGGAAACGCTTCGCCAAGGGATGAAAGTGTCGCTATATCGAGTGCTGTTAGTATTTTCGGCACATCATTTCTCAGCCCGAGAAGGTGTATTTTGTTTTCAATCTCCGCCTGTTCGATCCAACCAATCAGCGTTGCATTTTGTTCATTGATATCACCGCCGCAAAGGAGAAATTCCGCATTGCGATATTTCTTTGCCACTATCCCTGCTGCCTGGACAAAGTTGTGATGGTCTTTTTGCGGATCGAAGCGGGCAACCATTCCAATCAAGATGGTTTCTTGTTCTATGCCTAGGCTTTTCCGCACCTCATCGCGCGCTTTCTTATCCGGATAAAATATATCCAGTTCAAACCCGTTGGGAATAATGATGATTTTTTTGGGGTCATAGCCAATCAGTTGATGCGTCTCTTTCGCCTCGTGGGAACAACAAATAATCCGGCTTGGTAAATAACGGGATAGATACCCGCAAAGTTTGGCGACTTTGACCGTTACGGGATTATTGTAACGGGGATCCAGATTGCTGTGCCGTATGCCCCATATTACCGGTGTTCGGGGGGCAGCCAACATGGCCGCCAACGACCCTAAAACATCTGCATGATACATCCAAGTTTGAATAATATCCGGTTTGATTTTGCGGATGAGATGAGCCAAATACAGGATCTTTGAGGGACTGATCTTTCCCCTTTTCATATCCACAGCCCAAACATCCACGCCGAGCGATCGTATTTTTCCACCTACTTCAGAGATGTCTGTCAGGGAGATTACGGTCGCATCCAAATGAGCCAGGTCGCTATTGGCCAATAATTTGTACAACATCCCCGGGGCTCCGCCGGTATCGAGACTGCTGATGATATGTAGTATCTTCACGGCTTTCCCTCCTACTGCGGTGAATGTGAAGCCAACAGGTTCATTCTTTTTTTTCAGCGGCAAATACATTTCCGGCTACGGCCCGCGTGGTCAAAATCGACAATAACAGCAGGATCGGTCGTTCCTCCAACAGATGGTGGCTTATAAATCCATATGCGATTAGCAATATAACGATAGCGACTCCGCTGAAATTTTTCATTTTTTTGTTGAGAAATAGAATGGCCAGCAGCCACCAAACATAAGACAATACGCCGAATATGCCATTTTCAACCCATCGCGCCACATATATATTATGCGGGCCCAACCACATGGAAGTGACATATCCCGACCCTTTTCCCCATAGCGGACTGCTGGCAATCAACGGATAATATTCGTCAAGGATTCTCACTCTCGCATCCGATGTTGATAAAGCGCCGCCAACATCTCCGGTAAACCATTCCATGCGCGCAGACTTAAATTGAAGAATTTCAAGCTGGCTGAGATAGTCCGGCAGCAGGAAAACAATGACGCCTCCCAGACAGATCAACAAACCAGCCCCTTTTATAAAGAATGAGACGCGTTCTTTATTTTTTAAATTGATCAAGTACAACAAAGCGATCAGCAGGAACTCAACAACGCCACCGCGGGAAAAAGTGAAAAATATGCCGACGCCGCAGACAACGGCCAAAATCATATCCTGCCAATTTAAGGCTTTCTTTTCCCAGCGCAATAACACAGTGAGAAACAGTACCATACTGAATGCGGCAATATTTGGCTGTTCATAAATTCCCGACGCCCGGTAGTCCAGTTTGGAAAAGGTCCCCGGATACAGGGCATCGACAAAAACGGTGACTATCACAACAAGAAAGGCTATGGCAACGGTCGTCGACCATTTCCATTTACTGATGTGCATCATTCCGATCGCTACGCCCGTCAAAAAAAGCAGAAAATCGAGAGTAGGAAGCAGCACGGCTTTATAATTTTGATCAAAATAAGCCTCTTCCAAAAAGATACCTACCCAGCTAAATCCCACTATCGCCGCAAAAGGAATAATGATCGGCAGCGACCTTGTAAAAATCAAAGCATACTGCCCTTCAAAATAAGTGGAAACCACACTTAATATCCATATGGAGCCAATCCAGGCTACCAATAATATGATGGGGGATATGGGCAGCATTCCCATTTGAAAAAGGTAACTGTCCAGTCGCAGCAGAAAAAACAGTAACGTGGACAGAATGTATGTATCGCGCAGGAGTAAAAATAATCTCGCAAAAATATTTTCCTGCCCTGTGCCAACCGTAAACCCTTGCAAAGGAACCAGCGCTTTATCAGCCACCGATTTCACCCCCTGATCGGAATATTTCCAAGTCATCCTCTTTCATGCTTGCCATCGTATTCAGTCATTCTCTCCGTTTCCGCAGACGCAGGCGCTTCATTACAGCCGCCGGTCCGGCGATGGTTCGGCAACCCTCGGACAAAGGTGGGAATTAATTTACATAAGATGCTGCTGATTTTCTCCGGTTCATCTGTCGCCCGGAGCATGGTCAAGCCATCATTCAGTTTTTGCGGATCCACCGCTCTCAGATTGGCGACATAAATTTTTTCATGTTTTGTCGAATTGCTTCCCTCTTCGGCCGTGAGGATCTCTTCGAACAATTTTTCTCCCGGCCGCAGGCCGGTGAATTCAATTTTAATGTCCTTGTACGGAACAAGGCCAGTCAATTCGATCAGATCACAAGCCATATCAAGAATGCGAATGGGCTTGCCCATATCCAGAATAAATACTTCTCCGCCCTGCGCCATCGCGCCGGCCTGCAACACCAATTGAGCCGCCTCCGGAATGGTCATGAAATAGCGTTGCATATCGGGGTGGGTAATGGTAACCGGACCCCCTCTGACAATTTGTTTGCGAAATAACGGGATCACGCTTCCCCTGCTGCCCAGCACGTTGCCGAACCGCACAGCCATAAATTTATTTTGGGGTTTCGTATTCATGCCGCAGATGATCATTTCCGCTACCCGTTTGGTGGCGCCCATAATGCTGGTTGGATTGACCGCCTTGTCTGTAGAAATCATTACAAATCTCTCGACATCTGCCTTTACAGCCGCTTCAGCCACAACTTTGGTGCCAAAAATATTATTTTTAACCGCTTCATCCGGCTGGGTTTCCATCAAGGGTACGTGCTTGTGGGCGGCTGCATGAAAAACCACCTGAGGATAAAATCTGGCGAAAATTGTATTGATCCGTTTTTCATCGCAAACATTGGCAATGATTGCTTCCGTTCGAAGTTTTGGATAATCCCACTGCAATTCACGCTGGATATCACAAATATTATTCTCGCTTTTCCCAAGCAGGATCAACTGCCGGGGAGCCATTTTCGCGATTTGGCGGCATAATTCCGATCCGATTGACCCTCCCGCCCCCGTGACAAGAATGCGCTTATCCGCCAAATACTTCGAAACAAGCGATGTATCGAGCCTCACCGGATCGCGGCGCAGTAAATCTTCCAAATTAACATCGCGCAATTGACGCATGGTGACCATTCCATCGAGAATTTCATAAACAGCCGGAACGACTTTTACACTGCACTTTGTTTGCCTGCACACCTGAACAATTTCCCGTACCAAGGTCCCATTTGCCGAAGGAATGGCGATAATGATCTCCTGGACATGGTGCTGCGCAACAAGCGGGTGGATTGCGTCCCTGTTGCCAAGGACTTTTTCGCCCAACAAAAAATGTCCGATTTTTGCCGGGTCGTCGTCGATAAAGCCAATGATTTTTTTGCTGCTGCCATAATGATCTTTGATTTCTTTGGCGATAGAAGCGCCAACATCACCGGCGCCAACGATTAATACGTTGCTACACTGTTTATAGCGTTTGCGGTGCCAGTGATATACAAGACGCACGCAAATACGGCTTAGTCCAATACAAGCTATGTTAAGGATTCCGCTCAATAAGAACATGCTTCTCGGCAGGATAATTCCCATGCCGTAGGCAATAATTGCCAGCATAACCGACCCCAGCGTTACGGAGCCCACTATACTGAACAATTCGTTTATACCGGCGTAACGCCACAGTCGCCGGTACAAGCGGAACAGATACAGCAGGATCATTTGAACCACGACAACAACCGGAACAAAGTCAACCAACGTAGCATAGAATGAAGGTTCAATGTTCCCTTCAAATCGTATATATAACGCAACGAACGGTGTCAACGCCACGATCGCAGCATCGGTAATCATCAGCGCGCTACACAAGATTAAATATCGCATGTTAAACGCCCCTTATATGCTATTTACCGCGCTTTTTGCTGAGCTGTCCGGTAATAGTAGGAAGAATAGACTTCCTCATCCGCATCATCTACCCGGTTCATGATTACGCCAAGAATATTTGCTTTTGCCTTGATCAGTCTGTTTTTGGCTTTTTGGGCGTCGTCAGGACGCACGGATCCGGAATCCATAATAAGAGCTACACCATCCACCCTCCCCGCCAGAATAAGGGCGTCAGTCACTGCCAAAATGGGCGGCGTATCGATAAGAATCACCGTTGCCTCATTTTTTAATGTTTCAAAAATCTTATAAAGTCTGGTAGCCGCAAGCAATTCGGCAGGATTTTTGCTGTGCGAACCACTGGCTACCAGGTACAAATTGGGGATGTCCGTCTTTTGTATTGCGTCCTCAATGCTCATCGTACCCAACAGTATATCGGTAATTCCTACGTTTTGGACCCCAAAGATCGTATGTTGCACCGGTTTACGCAAATCACAATCCAGAATGATTACTTTTTTGCCGGATTGGGCAATCGATATCGCTGTATTTGCCACCGTCAGGGACTTCCCCTCATCGGAACCGGTGCTGGTAAACAAGATGGTCTTCATATCGCCGTCATCCTGCGATAATTGAATATAGGTACGCAAACCGCGAAATGCTTCAGCTGCAGGCGATTGCGCCCGGTCACGGATCATAAGCTTATCTTCTCGCATCATCCATCTCACTCCATTCGTTTTCTTCTTCCCGAATTATTTTTTTGTGCGTTTGGCAGAGCCATACGTCGGGATGCTGGCAATTACCGGCAAATCAAGATATCGTCTCACATCCTCGGCAGTATCAATCGTACGGCGAACACTGCTGAGCACAACGGCTATTCCTGTTCCGAACAGCAATCCCAGCAGTGAAGCAACGATCACATTCAAGGCTTTTGCCGGTTTGATGGGATTTAACGGAGCGCTTGCCATATCTACAATCTGGACATCCGTCGATTGCATTACCTCGCTGATCTTGGCTTCTTCATAACGTCTGGCCAGCATGGTGTACACTTCCTGCGCCACTGAAGCATCCCGCATCACCCTTGCCAGGCCTTGTTCCTTTGCAGGAAGAGCAACCAGTTCTTTTTCACTGTCTGCCAAAATTCGGGCGATCGTTTCCTGCTGGGCATTGGTGGCAGCCATTTCCGCCTGGGCCTGTATTTTGTTCTGCAGCAACATTTGATGGACCGGATTCATGGATGGCGCTTCCGACTTGACCACTTTGCCAATTTCCGATGTTAATCCGGCTTTGGTTTCTTCGACGGCCGCCTTTGCAGTCACTACCCTGGGGTGCATTTCATTATATCTGCTCAGGAGAGTGGCGAGTTCAATCTGCTGATCGGCCAATCTTGCCTTATACTGCTGTATCAGCGCGTTGTCAGCAACCATTCCCACATCTTCGCCCGCCAATTCCCGGTTTGCATTGGCAACCCTCGCCTGGGCGGAAGCCAGCGCAACCTTGTTTTGCGCGGACAACTGATTCACAGCCGTTTGCCATTGGATCAGGGAAGCGCTTTTGTCCGATAATGATGTCATTTTTTCCTGCTGCTTATACGAAGCTACTGCCTGTTCCGCTTTTTCGAGATCCTGTTTCGCCGTTCCCAGACGGTCGCCAATGAACGTCTTGACATCTTTCTGTTCTGAACGAACCAGGGAAGTAAGCCGTTCAATGAAGGTGGTCATTACCAAATTGGTAAGCTTTTGTGCTTCTTCCGGATCGTCTGCCTGCACTTTCACGCTGAGAAGTTCCGTTTCTTTCACGGCTTGCGTGTTAATGCGTTTCAACATCACGTCATACGTCGGTTTTTCATTGTCGGCAAAACCGGCTTTTTCAATAACCCCCTCTACTACACCCCGACTTTTGATGATATCGGCATACGTCGCCATCAATTGTTTGCTCGTATCCGTTCCGGTTTGCCGATTATTCAATAATACGGTTTCCGCTCCTCCCGATTGATGAATACGCAGCGTCGCTTCCGCCTGGTAAGTCGGCGTCATGATGTAGCTCAGCACCGCCGCAATTACACCGGCAAAGAAGAAACAATTAAAAATAAGCCATTTGTATTTTTTTAGAACTCGTAGTTTATCTTGAACCTCATAACTTTTCTCTCCCATGACGTCACCCCGCTCATTAATTATTATTATCGAAATTGCTGATATAATAGGCAGATGAGATGATTGGAGCGATGTCACGCCCCCAATCCAAACGTCCATTGGTATCCAGGAACAAGATGTCTCCATTGTTCAACGGGTAATTCTGAGTCATGTCGCCCTTTTTCACGATGTTTAGCAGGTTCACTATAATTGGTTCTGTGTTTTTTTGCCCATTGCGGATCAAATAGACTTTCTTTTTGGCGGTGTCTTTCGTCCAACTGCCCGCGGCGGCAATGGCATCGATTACATTGTGCGAGTTTTGCAGTTCCACGATACCGGGTCGATTGATTTCACCCAGTACATATACCCGTGTCGAGTGAAACTGGGCAATATTGACTGAAACCCGTGGGTTCTTCACATAGGGTACCAATTGTTCCGTCATAACCCGTGACAACTCCGAAGGAGTCCGTCCCACAACCTGGACCTCACCGAGTAAGGGAAAGTCGATTTTTCCATCCGGCCGGACAATGATTTGGGCAATTTGCATCTCTTCCAGCCCAAAAACATTAATGGCCAGCACGTCGCCCTCCGCAATCACATACCCGCCGGCAATGGCTGGACAGGCATTTGCCGCTAAAATCATCGCCATAACAATGAGTCCCAAACAAATTTTTTTCATATTCCGCCCCCCATTCTTATATTTTAATACCCGTTTTAAGCCCGGAATAACCTGACTAAACCTTAGCGCGCAGGAGACATTTATTTCCCTTTTAAAACCAACTATTCAAAATAATACCTATAATTCACTTGTTTTTAGAAACAAAAAACCACCCCAGCACAAATACAGGGGTGGTTTCACTACTTGCTCCACATAAAACAAGTGACCACATACGTTTTATGTTTCAACGCATCTCCACCAGATCGTTATTTGATTAAAAGATCAAATAAGATTTGAGGATGATCAGAAGTTCCTGAGACCAAAAATCGCCCCGGGAAGACAGGGCGGTTTCACTACTCGCTCCACATAAAACAAGTGACCACATATGTTTTATGCTTCAACGCGTCTCTCCTGCCCCGCTTGGATATGCCAACCGACTGAACAGGATCACTTCTTAAGCATTATTCTATATAGTTGATAATTTTGCCGTTTCAACGCAATTTTCTTATCTTTTTTTGGTGTAATGAATATCCGCCATTTTGGATGTTTGTTGACGTTTGTGGACATTCATTTGATGTTCTTAATCCATCCATTCTTCCTTTTTACTTCTGGTTTTATTGTACTCCTTGCCAATCTCCCCTGTCAATACTTCCTGGCAATTATTTGTCGAATATTTAAATTTTTTAGATAATTTACATTATACACTAACTATCGTAATTTTAAAGAAATAATGTTAATTAATGTCTTTATGGCAAAAATATATGTTCTTTATTTTTTTCTGTCATTTGCTATTTCCAACTATAACTGCTGTTGCTGTACCATGTGGTAGTAGTATCCTCCCCGAGCTGTCAATTCTTCATGCGTTCCTTGTTCAACCACCTGGCCTCGGTCCATAACAAGGATCATGTCACTACGCCGGACCGTCGACAGCCGATGGGCAATCATCAACATGGTTCTTCCTTGGCCAATTATGTCCAAGTTATCCATGATAATCCGTTCCGATTCATAGTCCAAGGCGCTGGTCGCCTCATCAAAAATGAGTATTTTGGGATTATTCAATAAAGCACGGGCAATCGCGATACGCTGCCGCTGTCCTCCCGATAGCAACGATCCCCGCTCACCTACTTTTGTATTGTAACCATCCGGCAACTCCGCAATAAATTCATCGGCACCGGACATCACCGCAACCTGCCGGACCTCTTCCTCTGTTGCCGTATCACGGGCAATTGCAATATTTTCCGATATAGTTCCATTAAACAGAAAATCTTCCTGCAAAACAACGCCGATCTGACGTCGCAGCCAGGCAGGCTCAACCTGTCCCAAATCCACGCCATCGATAAACACAGCGCCGCTTTCCGGCACATACAGCCTTTGGATCAATTTTGTCAACGTGCTTTTCCCCGAACCGGACCGTCCGACAATACCAACCCTGCTGCCCGGTTTGATATGCAAGCTGACTTGCCGCAAAATTTCGCTGCCGCCAACGTGGTAGCGGAAGGTAACCCGATCTAATTTTATATCTCCCTCAATTTCCGGCAACGTCGTCCGGTTGGGGTTGAAGGGCGGTTCCGGCGTTTCTTGCAAAATATCCCCCAAACGGTCAACCGAGACCCGGGTTTGCTGAAAATATTGCCAAGTGTTAACCAATCTTAGGATCGGCGCTATCACCTGGCCGGCCAGCATTTGAAAGGCAATTAATTCTCCCACCGTCAATTTTTGGTCGATAACCGCCCGCGCGCCAATCCACAAAATGCTCAGATTAAAGGCTTGCTGGGCAAAAACGCCAATATTTTCCGCCACATTGGATAAATTGGTAGTGGAAAAAGCAGCTTTTACGTAACGGACCAAGCCTTCTTCATACCGACGGGCAAAATCACCCTCTACCGCCATCGCCTTTATCGTCTGAATCCCGGTAACAGCTTCAATCAAATAGGATTGATTGGCTGTCGCTGCCTGAAACCGTTGGTTGATAAGACGGCGAAACCATGGACTCAACAGCACGTTCAGGATGATGAAAAACGGAATAACGACCAATAACGTCAAACTTAATGTCGAACTGTAAGTAATCATTACGCCGATGTAAACGATGGCAAACAGGATATCCAAAACAACGGTTAACGCAGTTCCCGTTAAAAAGTTGCGAATTACTTCCACTTCGCGCAGCCGGGAAACGATATCGCCTACCTGCCATCTTTCATAATAGCTCAATGGTAAAGCAGTAACATGGCGAAACAGAAGGCTGCTGAGCGAGGCATCAATTTTATTGGTGGTGTTTGTAAATAAATACGCCCGCAAGGCCGTGAGCCAGGCTTGAAAAACAGAAATCGCCAACATTCCGCCCACAAGAATGTCCAGCGTGGCCAAACTCCGGTGCACAAGCACACGGTCAATGATCACCTGCATAAACAGCGGTGAAATTAAGCCGAACAATTGCAGGAGAAAAGACATGAACAACACCTTTAACAAAATCCTTCGATACTTGCCAATAATCGGCAAAAACAAATTCATCCCAAATTCCCGTACAGCCGTCTTAATCGTTGGACGCCTGACAAGTAAAATGATTTCTCCGCTCCAGGCATTTTGAAACTGCGCCATAGGAATATAGAACGGCTGTTGACGATACGGATCATCAATAATCAGACTTGAGCCATAACTGCGGATAATGACTACATAGTTGCCATTCGTAAGCAGCGCAATCGCCGGAAACGGCAGTTGCGCAATGCTATCCCGGTTTGGTTTCTGCAAAGAAGCCTTCAATTCCAAATCCTTGGCAGCTCTCAAAACAGCAACCGTATCCATACCGGCTTCCCCAACCGCATAGGCACGCTGCATTTGGTTCGCGTCGGCAGGAATCCCCAGCATTTTTGCAATTTTCACCAGGCTGAGCAACCCAGTATCCAATTTTTCCATACGTTACCTCTCCCTCAACGCCTCGCTCTTATATTGCCGGAATGGATCCAGGAAGTATTCGATTACCCGCTTCTGCCGAATTTTTATTTCAGCCATCGCAGTCATTCCAGGAGTCAGAGGGATTACCCTGTCATTGACAGCAATACTCTCTTTGGACAGCTTTAACCGTATACGGTATGCATAGTTTTTCTCCTTATCCTGTTCCGCATCCGGGCTGATGCCGATAACCTCCGCATTAATCAAGCCATATTTTTGGAAATTAAATGTGTCGACTTTCACTTCCGCCGCTTGGCCGACATAGATAAAACCAATATCTTTGTTGGCAGCCCAGGCTTCCATTTCCAGCGTTACGTCTTCCGGAACCAAAACCATTAATACTTGGGCAGGCGTTACTACGGCTCCCGGCGAATACACGGAAAATTGGCTGACAATCCCATCAACAGGGGCGATGATTCCGGCCAGAAAGTCTTTTTTCTCCGCTTTTTTCAATTCTTCCTGATCAGCCGTCAACAATTTTTGATCTTCAACTAGCTTAGCGTCGATTTCACGGCCGTGCTCGGCAACAAGCGTTGATAAATTTTGCCGGCTTTGCGCAAGCAAAGATCGGCTGCGAACCACTTCTTTTTCCTGAGCCGCAAGATTTTGCTGCAATTCCATCCGCCGCGCCCTTTGATCCAACAACTGAAAATAGGCGACCGCATCCTGGGCCATCAGTTTTTCGAGCCGGCTTTCCTTGTCGATATTGACTGCCAGTTGATCTGCAAATTTTTCCCGATTGATAAGCGCCATCGACAACGTTGCCTCGTTTTGGCGGACGCTTTCGTCCGCAGCGCCAACCTTGGCCTGATATTCATTATTTCGGCTGTTATACAATTGAACTTGATACTCAAAATTTTGCGGTTCAACATCCTGGCTGCGGACCGGCGCGAACGGCCGGCCTTCCTTTTCCGCTTTCAGCCGCTCAATCTCCAGTTTATAATATTCTACTTCTTTCCTGATCCGTTCCACATCCGCAGCCGTTGTCACCCTGTCAAGCTCCAGCAACAGATCCCCTTGTTTCACCCGCTGGCCTTCGCGAACATAAATCTGTTTCACCACGCCCTTATCTTCCGCCTGCAAGGGCTTCACCTGTCCCATAGGGATAATCTTGCCCGGAGCGACAGCCACTTCATCCACGCGGCCAAAAATTGACCACAACGCGCCGGTTGCCATCAAGGCGACAATGGTCCAAAGCAATATCCGGCCTAAAGGCGAAGGAGGCGTTTCCGTTACCTCCAGAACTGCAGGCAGAAATTCCGTTTCCCGGCGGGTCAACTTACGGCGGCTTTTCTTTTTAAACAGCTTCCAGACGTTAAAATTCATTTCAACCTCACCCTTCTTGCTGCGCAACTAATTTTTGATACACGCCTTGTCGCGCAATCAATTCGTCGTGTGAACCCTGTTCAACAATCCGGCCATGATCCAGAACAAAAATGATGTCGCAATCTTTTACCGTGGAAAGCCGGTGGGCAATAACCATCGCCGTACGGCCTTCACAAATACTCGCCATATTCTCGTTGATGATCCGTTCCGATTCATAGTCCAAGGCACTGGTTGCTTCATCAAAAATAATAATCTTGGGTTCTGTCAACAACGCCCGGGCAATAGCAATCCGTTGACGCTGCCCGCCCGACAGCGCGGTTCCGCGTTCCCCCACCAGCGTATCATACCCTTGCGGCAATTCCAGGATAAACTCATGCGCACCGGCAATTTGCGCGGCTTTGATCACTTCCCCCATATCGGCGCTGGGGTTCGCCATTGCAATATTATCCCGGATGCTTCCGCCGAATAAATAACTCTCTTGCATCACGGTCCCGATTTGCCGGCGGAGCCACGCCGGTTCAAGCGTTCTCAAATCAACACCGTCGATCAATACACGCCCTTCCTGAGGCAAATAGAAACTTTGCACCAATTTCGTTAATGTGCTTTTCCCTGAACCCGACCGGCCCACAATCCCCACCCGTTTTCCTGCTGGAACATCAAGTCCCACATGATCGAGAATTAACGGTCCGTGCGGATCATAGCGAAAGGCCACATCGTCAAAACGGATATTACCCTGAACTGGCGGACGGTCTGGCGGAGCGGCAAAAACAGGTTCCGGCCGGGTATTCAAAATATCACCCAGCCTTTCCATGGATAATCCTGCCTGTTGAAACGATTGCCACTTGCCGATCATCTCCAAAACAGGGGCGCTTGCCTGTCCTGCCAGCATTTGAAAAGCAATCAGTTGTCCTAAAGTCAATCTTCCGTCCATGACCATATGACCGCCGAACCAGAGAATACTGAGACTGGATAAACGCTGTACCAGGGATCCGATATTACTGACCCCGATATTCAACGTTGCGCTTCGAAAAGCAGCGCGCATATAAGTAGCAACCAATTCTTCCCAGCGGTGGTTAAACTGCGGTTCCAGCGCCAATGCTTTTACAGTCTGAATTCCTGTTACTGCCTCGACCACAAAACCATTGTTGTCTGCTTCCGCCGCCCAAACAGCATCCAGGCGATGCTTATAAACCGGAGTCGCGAGGATATTTTGCAGCAGATAAACAGGGATTGCAGCCAAAGCAAGCAAGGTCAATGGCCAGCTATAATAAAACATCACTCCAAAAAACACAATGGTAAACATCGTATCCAAAAGGACCGTAATCGCATTGCCGGTTAAAAACTCCCGGATACTGGTCAAAGCGCTTATTCGCATCAGGGTGTGGCCAACCTGCCGCTGCTCAAAGTACGGCAATGGCAACGCCAGTAAATGTCGAAACAAGCGGGTTCCCAGAATTATATCCAGCTTATTTGTCGTGTGGTTCAATAAATAGGTTCGCAAAATTCCCATTACTGCTTGAAAAAAGGCAAAAATGATAAAAACAACCCCTAATACATTCAACGTTGAAATTCCCTGGTTGCCAATCACCTTGTCAATAACAACCTGTGTGAATAACGGCGTAACCAACGCAAACAGCTGCAGAAAAAAAGTCGCAACGACAACTTCTCCCAAAAACACTTTGTATTGAAAAATAGATCCCGTAAACCAATGCAGATTATATTGACGCAAAAAATACTGCCAATTAAACCGGCGGCGAAAAATCAGCAATTCTCCGTTCCAGGCGGTCGCAAACTCATCCAGCGTCATCGGATGCGGATCTTCTTCCCCCGGATGCAAAACCAGCACTTTTTGATCGTCGTTCCGTCCAACAACCACCCAATCCCCATTTTTGAACACAGCAATTGCCGGCAGCGGCACGTCTTGCAACTGCCCCATTTCAAGCCGGGCCGCTTTGGCTTTGAGCCGATATGTTTTTGCCAGCCGAAGAATATCGGCCGCCCCCTGCGTTCCTTTTTCAACCTCGCGCCGGACATCTGCCTCATTTATGAAGATCTGTAATATACCGGCCACGATCAAAAAACATTGCAATGCCGGACTAAGAACATATTCTTTTTTTTGCGTTTCTGCAAATTGTTGCTCTTCGCTCATTGCTTTTCTCCCCTTTGCAGCCCGTACTCGAAGAAAAAATAAGACCCACTCCCCAGTAGTCGGTCCGGAAGTGGATCCTTAAATATCTATCATCGATTAAGTGGAATGAGATATGCAGGACATAAGAGCATCCACTCACATCATATAAAGTTAATTGAATGATATTTCAGAATTATCTGTCTGATTTTATTATATTTCTAGTCATTTGTTTTGTCCATACTTTATGGCAAAGTTCTCCTGTATAAACATCGTATAATAAATTTTCAATTATCTGTCTATTCCGAATTTCATATTGTATAATAGAATTGTCACTGGATCTTGCTATTTCAGGAGTGTGGGGCCATGAAAGCAGCGTGCAAACTTTTTATTGCTCTGGTTTGTGCCCTATTGATTTGGGAAATACTACTGGAATGCACCATGTTCCGTTCAAGCGGGGCAACTTCTCATCCGGTACTCGGCAGAATTCCGGATTACGGGTTGTGCCTCAATGGCCGGGAAGGCTTTTCTGCCTTCAGCCGAAATCGTTTTGGTTTTCGCAATCCGGAAATTGGCCCAAAACAGCAAGATCAATCTCGTATTCTTGTTTTGGGCGACTCGTATACAGAAGCAATTCAAGTAAACAACCAGGATACCTTTTGCTCCCAATTGGAACAATCGCTCCATCGCAAAGGAGTGGGAAACGAGGTCATTAACGCCGGCAGGAGCGGGGCTTCTCCCGCTTATTATATTCATTTGGCCGATTATTATACGCGTACCTTCGAAGCCGACTTTGTTGTTATCCAGTTGAATGAAAAAGACTTCATTGAAGATATGGCCGATCGCAGCAAGCCGTTCTTTATTGAACAGGATGGAAATGACTATAAAACAATCTATCGTGAAACCAGTAATTCTTTTACACAAAAACATCCGGAACTAAGTTCCTGGATTACACGTTGGTCGATCGTCCAGCTTGGATTGCAAAAAAAAGAGAGCCTGTTTGCTGCAAAAGAAATCAAGCAAGAAGCAAAAATAAAAAAACTCCCCGCTCTCGATCAAATCGTCGCCTGGAGCGTCCGTTCTTTTAAAGAACGCTATAAAAATGTAGTAATCGTATTCATTCCGGCAATCAATTATTCCCAACCTGACGGTCAATCTACCGAGGTCGAAGACCTGCTCTGCAAATACAGCCAAATTTATGATGTCACATTGATCAATATGAGACCTGTTTTTATGAACGCCTATTCAGAAACACTCCAACCACTGCATGGTTTTTATAATACGATGCCCGGAATCGGCCATATTAACAAGGAAGGGCATCGGTTGACAGCGCAGCAGCTATCTGATTACTTTGAACATAACATCCGCATGACAACCCCGTAAGCTGTAAATCATGAACTACCATAAAGAACGCACAGACTATCTGCGTGGGTATGGCTTCAGCCCGGTTTCTGATGAACAGCGCATTATTTTGGAAAGAAGGGTTGTGAAATGATATTCTCAACGTTGGATTTCTTTCTGTTTTTCTCTGTAATAACAGTCGCAATGATACTTATCAAATCAAAAACGATTAAAAAAGCGATTCTTTTGCTGGCAAGCTATTATTTCTACGCGTATTGGGACTATCGTTTTGTTTTTTTGATGTTTGTTATGTCAGCAGTGAATTATCAATTGGGAAAACAAATAGAAGGGAGTACTATGACTCCTGCCAAAAGACGATGGCTGACGTTCGGCATAGTTTTCAATTTGATCATCCTTGGTTTTTTCAAGTATTACAATTTTTTTATCGAGTCCGCCAATTCTGTTTTAGCTCACATGGATTTGGCGCTGCCGGCTCTGGAAATTATTTTGCCGGTTGGCATATCGTTTATTACGTTCGAAGTCATGAGCTATATCATCGACATATACAGAGGAACAGGCAAGTCAGCCGATAGTTTTTGGGATCTATCCCTGTTGGTCGCATTTTTTCCCCACCTGATAGCGGGGCCAATATTGAAGCCATCCCATTTTTTGCCGCAGCTTGCCAACGAAATCGTTATAAAAAAGCACAACATGGAACTTGGAATTCAGCTCTTTCTCATTGGCTTGGTCAAGAAAGTTCTGATTGCAGATAATCTGGCGCTGTTTGTTGACCCGGTATTTCAAAATCCCCACCATTTTAGTTCGCCGACAATCTGGTTGGCCGTGATCGCCTATACCGCTCAGATTTACTGCGATTTTTCCGGTTATACCGATATGGCCATTGGTTCAGCAAAGTGTCTTGGCTTTGATATACCGCAAAATTTCAACATGCCTTATATCTCTCGCAGCATTACCGAATTTTGGCGAAGATGGCATATCTCTCTTTCAACCTGGCTGCGGGATTATTTATATATCTCTCTGGGCGGAAACCGCAAGGGGAAATTGCGACAATACTCCAATCTGGGGATTGTCATGCTGTTGGGCGGCCTTTGGCATGGAGCAAGCTGGAACTTCGTCGTGTGGGGAGGCTTGCACGGCGCCGCCTTGGCAATACACAAAATTTATACCGATTATTTTAAAACAGCCGCTTCTCCTTCACGTTTATATAACTTCCTCTGTTGGTTTATCACCTTTATATTTGTCTGTGTTGCCTGGGTGTTTTTTCGATCCAAAGACTTCACCGTTTCATGGTATATTATTCAGAAAATGTTTTATATACTACCACCGCAGGGAATAAATTGGTATGCAACTTCGTTGCTCATTACCGTTCCAGTTCTTGTCCTGGCCCACTATACTCGTTACAAAATTCAGGATTATTATTTCTCTTTTAGTTCTTTTAAGGGATTGGTTATTTTGTTTTTCACCATTTTGAGTTTCCTGTTCCTGGCTCCGGTTAATTCATCCCCATTCATTTATTTCCAATTCTAAAGCGTAGAAAAAAACCACCGTTATTATCCGTAGTGGATAATAACGGTGGTTTTGTCCTGTCAGCCCTTTACCACAAGAACCGGAACCGGCGCCAGGTTGACCAATTTGGTCGTTACGCTTCCCAACAGGATGTCCAGCGTACCATGGCCCCGCGTACCGGCAATAATCAGATCAATCGCATGCTCTTTGGCATAATCAATCAATACGGCGGCAGCATCGCCTTCCAGGATTGCAGTCACCATTTTGGCTTTCTGCGCCTGTCCCAGCAATTTGACCTCTTCCATCATATAAATATCTTCTTTTTGCGCCTCTTTCATCCGGTCGGTCAACGTAGCCCACGCCGGCCCGCCTTCCATTAAACCAAAATTCCTCGTCTCGGAAAGAACTCCCCAAACGAGAACAACATGCGTTTCGGCGTTATAATGATGACTTAGATCCAACGCCCAGTCCAGCGCTTTTCTGCTGTGAGGCGATCCATCAAAAGCCACTAAAATTTTTTTCAACTCTTTCATCTTGTCCCCCCCTCACAAGTTCTTGTGCCCGGAGAGTTTGGGAAACCCAGAGGGAACAGGGAGACAAAAACTTGCCTCCCTGCCTTCTGCCCCTAAATCAGCACGACTCACTATAACAACCGGCCGATCAGTACCGGAAAACAGCGGCAATCGGTTTTCCTCCCGGCACACCATCCGCATCAAGCGCATGAACGGTTCCCCCGTTCATAAAGGTAAATGCAGCAGCCAAATCCAACAGGCTTTCATCTCCGTTTTCCTGTTTTTCATGTACTTGAACTTCATTGGTCGTCCTGTCAAAAGTTCCCCAACGCTGAACTCCTGCGGCAACAAACAACGTTTCCACCTGTCCGCTTTGCGCAGCGGGCACAATTCGTTCCAAAGCGTCGGCAACCCGCTCACTGCCCTGCCCGTAAAGCTGTTCGAACCGTTCCGCCGCTTTTTTCTGTTCCGCTAAAAATTGCGGGCCAATAATATCCCAGGCATTTTTGTGCAATTCTTTCGCACTCAACAAATCCGGACTGCCCTTGATAGCCTGATCAATTAAATTCGGGTATTTATTGACCTCTTTATAGATTGACAGCAGATATTCAACTCCGGCCAATACCAGCGGGAACTTGTCATCTTTGACAATTTCCTGCAACCCTTTTTCTACACGGAGCAGGAATTGCAAAATATCTTGTTTCGCAAACTCCTTGGTACCGCCTTGCCCGGTGGCAACCGGAGTCGCGCTTCCCGTCAAGGAGCCAGGAGAACCGCCGCCATGCAGGCTGAAATGTCTTTCCTCCACTTGTCCGGAATGATCAGGACTTAATGTTTCCTGCAAGCTACGCGGCATTTTCCCGGTATCGAGTTCATTAATACTATATCGGCTGCCACGCAGAAGTCTGACATTGTTCTGGCTCAACGCCAAAATATAAAATTGGCCGTCATTCGCAAAATGCGGCAATATCGGTTTAACGGCAAAACGTTCGCCGACAACCACTGCTTCTTGTAAATTCAATTCAAGACGATAGAAACGGCTCCAGTTCGGCGCAACAAAGAACGCCAAACCGTCACTCTGATGCTGCCAAAAATCCGTATCTTTTACCATCGATTTAGCCGGTTCAAGTAATTTCTGCGCTTCCGGCGCGCGCATGCCTCTTCCAATCAGTTGCTCTTCCGCATCTCGCAACAGATTTTTAAACCGGATTGGATCCTGCAGGATTTCCGGCCCTTTGCGATGAGTCGGTAGAAAGATTGAAATGCACCATTTTTGTTCCGCTTTCATTAATCCTTCTAATTCGGCTCTGTTTAAAGTATCCATGGCCATCCTCCTCTTTTGTCAATGATTTCTTTACCATTCCTATCACAAACATTGGATAACAGTAACATGGATCATGTTTTGTCCAGGGCGCGACAGATTACTTTGTCCAGCAGTCCGACGTACGATGGATGAGACTACTGTTTCGGCATCATTTTTTTCATCGTTTCTCCCATATCCATTATCTCTACTCCTGCCGGCAGTTGGAATTCATCGGCAGGAACCGGGCCGAATTTCATGTTTTTATACTCCGTCACCGTTTTGGTACCATCTTCCTCAATCACTTCCACCCGCATAGGAACGCCATAATCTTCCCTTACCCACATTTTGGTTTGCACTTTCGTTTTTTCGTCCGTAATGAGCAATACCCTGCACTTTACCCCGTCATAGGTCGTCGTTTCCAAGACTTTTACCTTGGCGGCGTCAGCATCATTTGTGAATTTATCCGGGGTATCTGCGGTTTTCGCCTGGTCCAAAGGAATCTTAATCGCCGATTTTTCCGCCGGATTGTACATATAGGCGACTTTTGCCTCGCCGTCAATAATCGTTGACATCTTGTTATTTTCAATCATCATTTCACTTTTAATTTTTTTGCCGGAAATCCACATTTTCCCGGTCATCGCTTGTTCCTCTTTGCCCTTCATACTATAATCGTAAGACATTCCGCTAATTTTTTTCCCTTTGGCAAAAAGATCGGCCACCGTTTCCTGTTTCTGTTCCGCAGGCTGGCTGGCAGGGCCGGAACCAGGCGCCTGACTTGGTTTTGAACCTCCGCATCCGGCAACAAACAGGCTCATCGCCATAACCGCAACCATCATGAAAACAACCCATGCTTTCTTCATCTTGCTTTCCTCCTTACCGAATGATACAAGGAATCCGAATGGAGAGGCTGAAATTCGCAGCGGTTCTTTCACACAATCATTTGCAATCACAATACCCCTTACTTAAATTTTATACCAAATAAAAAATAAGTCCATCCTTTTTTTTAGAATTGATGGACTTATCTGAATTAACTGTAAATATTAGGCTGTAGAAAGACATGGGTTATATCGTATCAAGAAAAAGGATAACTTCTTGCAAATATCGCTCTTCGTCCGTCGCAAAGGACTTAACATGTCTGGCGTACGGTACCCTTACGAGTACAGCCGCCGGGTATGCTTGTTGCAGCAATTCACTGTTCTCAATCGGAACGTCCACATCCGCTTCGCCATGAATCAAAAGCAACGGGCGGGAATCAAGCTGCCGAACTGCACGGACCGGACTGACTTTTTCAATATCAACTCCGGTTAACGGCGGTACGATCAGCAAAATGCTTTGATTAAATGGAATAGCGGGTAAATTCGTCCAAACCGATAAGTTTTTTTCCAGATAACTCTTCAAATCAGCATAGGGTGAATCAGCAATCACGGCAGTAATTTCCGCATCTTGTGAAGCTGCCATAATCGCGGTGGCGGCTCCCATCGAAAATCCGTACAGCGTAATTTTCCGGCTCAGTTCGGATTTACTGCGGACATAATCCACTGCCCCCAGCAAATCAGCTGTTTCATATTGTCCCAATGTAGTTTGGGTTCCGTCCGATTCACCGCAATCGCGCAAATCAAACAGCAATACATTAAACCCATGATTGACCAGAACTTGAACCACCGGTAACACAGGGACGTCGTCCTGAAGACGGTTTTTTCCATAGCCATGCGAAAAAATAATCGTTTGCCGGTTCGCCGGTGATTCTATCAACCAGCCTCGCAAAGTCAAATTTCCTGCTCGGCTTGAAAAAGTTACCGGCTTGTAACCAAGTCCAACCACAGCAGGTGAAAACGCGACCTGCTGACGGGCCGGATGCATCAAATCCCAGCCCACATAGGCCGATATTGTCAACACGATCGCACAGACCCCGAACAATAAACGAAATAGTATTTTAACAATCTTCACAAAAACCTTCCTTAATACGGATTGCTATAAGGCTCTTTCAATGCATGGCATGGTTCCGATGGAAAAAATCCACCGCCTCCTGCGCCGGCAGGGGGTGACTGATCAAAAAACCTTGAATATAATCGCACTCCAATTCCCGCATCATTTTCAGCTGTGTATCTGTCTCAACACCTTCCGCCACGACGGCGATGTTCATTTGATGGGCCAGACGGACGATTGTCCCGATGATGGCCGTCCCATTTTGGGTAACTCCGGCTTCCCGCAAGAAGGATTTATCAATCTTGAGAACATCCAGTGGCAGACGGCTCAGGTAGGTTAGGGACGAATATCCGGTCCCGAAGTCATCCAACGCAATACGGATCCCCAATTGTCGCAGATTTTTTAATTTGGTGAAGTTTTCTTCCAACGATTCCATCAAGACGCTCTCTGTGATTTCCAATTCCAGCAACTCAGGCGGATAATTTTCTTCCCGCAAAATACGATGAACCCGCTGCGGAAAATCATTCTGCATTAACTGCCGAGCCGAAACATTGACGGCAACACGGACAGGTTTATGGATCGCTTTCCGGATTCCATTGCCAAACCGGCAGGCAGACCGCATCACCCAGTCGCCTAGGGGAATAATCAATCCGGTTTCTTCCGCCAAAGGAATAAAGGCTTGCGGCGGAATAGGTCCCTGTTCGGGATGAAACCAGCGCACGAGCGCTTCAAAAATAGCCGCTTGGCCGGAAACCCTGTCAATTTGCGGTTGGAAGTGAACCGAAAACTGTTCGAGCGTCAACGCTTTTTGCATATCGCTCTCCATCTGAATCCGACGGACAATTGCTTCCTGCATTTCTTCCTGGAACAGCCGCCATGTTTTTTTACCGGCAGCTTTTGCGCAATGAAGTGCCGTATTGGCATTGCGCAAAATCGTATCCGGCGTCGCATCGCTAAGGAAAAAAGCAATTCCGACACTGCAGGACAACGCAATTTGATTACCCCAGGAAAAAAACGGCCGGGAGAAGGTATTTAAAATCCATTTCGCCCAAACTTCACTTTGTTGTGAATCAAGCCCTTTTATAAAAAAGGCAAATTCGTCGCCCCCGGTCCGGGCTACGACGCCATCCGGCGGCAATATCGACTTAAGCCGGTCGGCAATTTCAATCAACAGGCTGTCGCCGCAAGCTTGACCCCAGGAATCATTTACCAGTTTAAAGTTGTCGATATTGATTAAAAATAACCCGCCCCGGATTTGCCCATTTCCTGATTTGCCAAGAAAATCACCCATGGTTTCATACAGACTGACGCGATTGGGGAGATCCGTCAATGCATCATGGTAGGCCATGTGCCGGATCCGTTCGTCTTGTTGTTTACGGGTAGTAATATCCGAATAGGATCCTACCATGCGTACCGGCTTACCGTCCGCATTAACCACAGCCTTTCCTTTATCCAGCAGCCAAATCCAGCGTCCGTGCGGGATGAGGAAACGGTACTCCACTTCATAGATTTCACTATTGCCGGCCAAGTGCGCATTGTAAGCGTCTTGCTGTCGGGCAAAATCTTCCGGATGGATCCGGGCATCACGGATCGTCATGAAATCTTCGACAACCGCCTGGGGATCGCCCGTGTCGGCAGTAACCCGCAATAAGCCGAGTTTGACAGCCCACTGCCGGGATATAGACCAACTGTCCCCTTCGATATCCCAATCCCAAATCGCATCGCTGGAAACTTCTACCGCCCGGCGATAGCGGGTTTCACTTTCCGCCAAAGAAGCTTGCGTGATTTCCAGTTCCCTTACTTTTTCCCGCAACGCTTCTTCCGCAAGAAACAGTTTTGTATACAGCGTTTCCAATTCTTCGAAATTCGTGTATAACTCTTCGTGTGCATCCTGGAGTTTTTTTTCCGCCTGTTTTCGTTCGGTAATATCCCGGGCCACAATAACCAGAAATTCTTTATCCTGAACCATTACACGGCTGCTGGAGACCTCGACCGGCAGTTTTTCTTCCTTGCACCGCAGCCGGCATTCGCTTACCCCTCTGGCCAACGATGCCAAAAAGGAGGTTTCCGGCGTTTCGAGAATTGGTTCAGCAAATTCAAGATAGGAGGTAATTCGCGTTTTCGCTACTCCGGCCGTATTTTCTACATTACAATTGCGCGCCACCGCATTGGCATCCACAATTTGCTCCGTACTGTAGTCTACTAAAAAAATCGCTTCCGGAACCTGGTCCAATAAAGAGCGAAACCGTTCCAATTCCGCCATACGCTGCTGCAGTTCCGGATAATAGATTTTGCGCACCGAAGATTCCCCGAGGCCAATTAATAGCTCGCGGGTAAAATTCCGTTCCTCCGGTATATCATAACGCCTGTTCATATATGGCTTTCACATCCTTTATCCCCATAGCTCGCGGATTGGTAGCCATACAGGCATCCTCCAGAGCAGGATCGATTAATTGTTCAATCAGTGCTTCGTCAACGCCTAAGTCGCGCAGGGTATTTCGAATGCCAATACTCCTGCGGAAAGCTTCAAAGATTTGATGCAGTTTATGCGCAGCCACATCATACGGCAACTGTTCCAACGAAAAGCCAAATATTCGCCCAATATTCTGAAATTTCTCCGGACAAGCAGGATAATTGAATTCAATCACCGGTCCAAGAAGGATTGCATTGCATTCGCCATGCGCTAAATCCAGAAATCCGCCCAGGCTATGCGCCATAGCGTGCGCCGCTCCCAAAATGGCGTTCGAAAACGCCAGCCCGGCCTGCAGGTTGCCCATCAGCATCTGCGCCCGCCATCCCAAATCTTGCGGATCTTTCATCACTTCCGGCAAAGCCTGCCGGATGAGCCGGATCGCCTCTACCGCATGCAGATCCGTAACCGGCGAACTGGCATTGGATACATACGCTTCAATCGCATGGACCAAAGCATCCATTCCAGAGCAGGCTGTCAAATAGGGATCCATTGTAATGGAAATTTCCGGATCTAATAAAGCCGCGTCCGGTACCACCGCTTTGCTGACAATTGAAATTTTAGTCTTGCGGATTTCATGCAAAATAATAGCAAACTGGGATACTTCCGAAGCAGCGCCGCTGGTAGTCGAAATACACAGCAAAGGAGGCATCGCCCGGGAAATCCGGTCAACCCCTTCAAAATCCAAAATATGACCGCCATTAGCAGACACAATGCCGATCCCTTTGGCGCAATCCATCACGCTGCCGCCCCCTAAAGCGACAATGGCATTGCAGCGTTCCCGGGCAAATATTGCAGCCCCTTCCATGACTTCCGCCGAACGGGGATTCGGACTGACATGGTCAAACAAGATCGAGGGAACACCGGCTTCGGCAAGCGATTGCCGAACATCTTCCACCCACGGCGTTTTGTGCCGTAAAACCGCATCGGTAACCAGCAATGCTGTACGGGCGCCAAAATTCGCCGCATACCTGCCGGCCAGTTTACGCGCTCCAGCGCCAAAGACAAATTCAGGCGCAACAAATTTGTGCAGTTCCAGCAACGAAGAGTGCATATTTTTCATCGGCATTGCCTCCTTAACAGGGTACTACCCACATCATGCTCGAAAAAAACAGCGATCCACATCATACGCATTATACCAGGAGAATGCTTTACAGTTCTGACAACAAAGAAACTAATTGCCCCTTCGCACAGCCTGTAATACGCAACCTCTTAGGTCGGGGATCAACAGGCTGTAGCTCGAAATAAATTCGACTAAACTTTAGATAGAGTACCCTGTACCCATGTACTCTGTCTAAAATAAGTCTGCATTTATCTAAAAATTGATTCAACAAAGGACGCTGCAAATCCTGCCCAACTTAGCCATATTTATGATGGGCTATCGGCGCTGCCGGTTCCATCGCTAAAAACGTCATGCTGCAACTGCCACATCTGATAAAAAAGACCGTTTTGCCTTAGCAACTTTTCATAGGTTCCCCGTTCAACGATGCGCCCTTTCTCCATTACCAAAATCTCATCCATCCGCTCCAGAGCCGTCAAACGATGCGTTATCAACAGCAATGTTTTGTTCCTTGTCATCGTTTCAATCCACTTCATCAATTCCCGTTCCGCCAGGGGATCAAGGCCAGCCGTCGGCTCATCCAAAACAAGGATCGGCGCGTTCTTTAGCATCGCCCGGGCAATCAGGACTTTACGCCGTTCACCGCCGGATAACCCATACCCCTTTTCCCCCACGACAGTTTCCAACCCCAACGGCAAGTTACGGACCACCGCTCCGAGTCCGGCCTGTTCGATAGCCGCCCAGATTTCTTCATCGCCGGCAGATGGGCGGGATAACCGGATGTTTTCCGCCAACGACGCATGAAAAAGATAATCGTCTTGCATAACAATTCCAATCGTTTCCCGTACCGTATCCGGATGGTAACAACGCACTTCCCTGCCGCCCAGGCGGAGAGAACCGGTTTCATATTCCCAAAACCGCGCCAACAGGGAAACCAGGGAACTCTTTCCGGCCCCGCTCGGTCCAACCAAAGCAACCCGTTTACCGACCGGCAAGTCGAATGAAAGCTGCTGAAGCGCCGGTTCCCTTTCCGGGCCGTAACGGAAGGTCAGGTTTTCAACCACAAGGGTACAATCGGCCGGTAATTCTCTATCGGTTCCGACCGCGATGCCGTTGGGCTTGGCATCCAAAACAGCGAACAAACGGTGCAGGGCAGACTGCGATTCGTTCCAATAAAAGGCAAGTACCGTGAGCGGCTGCACGGCCTCAAAACTGCTCTGGATGGCCAGTACGACAGCCGCAAAATATACCCCATCAAATCGCCCGGCTTCCAGTAATGGAACGGTCAACACGATTGCCGCGGCAACCGTGCACTGGTTCAACAAGCTTCCAGCTGCTTTCGCCCAAGCCTGCTGGGCAACCGCCCGGGCTTGCAATTGCGATTGCTCCGCCACTGCCAGATTGACCCGCTGCAATTGGCGGCCTGCTTCATTGAACGCCAGTAAATCCCGCAAACCGGATAAACTATCCGCCGACAGTATTGTCAAATTTTCACGCGACTGTAACCATTTGCATCCTGTTGCCCGTCCCACACGATGCAAACAATACGGAAGGATTAGGCCGGAGCAAACAAAACCGGCCAACAGGAGGACTGCCAAGTCTACGGCAAAATGGGCAATGACGATCATCATGCCGGTCAATACGAATACGGCAACCAGAGGCGGAAGCAGAACCTTGAGATAAAAATGCTGCAGTGTCTCAATATCATTCATGATGCGGTTAAACAGTTCACCCCCGCGAAATCCGCCGGCAGCAACCGGCACCAGCGGTTCCAGCGCGCTGTAGACTGCAACGCGGATGCGAGACAACAGCCGGAACGTCGCATCATGGGATGCAAACCGCTCCAGATAGCGGGCTATCGCCCGCAACAGTCCAAAAAAGCGCACACCGGCGATCGCCGGTGATAAAGACCCCAGCGGCGGGTATAGCGCGGCAGCCGAAATCAGATAAGCGGCTGCCGCCAGGAGGCCGACATTGCCGATGACAGCCAACAGTGCAAATAACCAGGCGGCCAGCATAGGCAGCCATGCTGGCGCGAATAAATTCAGCAAGCGCCAATAATTTTTCATGCCGACCCCCGGTACGCAGCGGTCATGCGATAGTATAACCCCTGTTTTTCAGACAGGTCGGCATGGCTGCCGGTTTCCACAATCTTTCCTTGATCCAGTACAAGAATCCGGTCAGCCCGGCTGGCGGTACTCAATCGGTGAGCGATCGTCAAAACGGTTTTTCCGGCCATCAACCGCAAGATCGCTCCTTTGATAATTTCTTCATTGTATGGATCAAGCGCCGCCATTGCTTCATCCAGGATCAAAAAAGGCGCCTGGCGGTAAAACGCCCGGGCAATGGCAATCCTTTGTTTTTCTCCGCCGCTCAGCCCGGCTCCCCCTTCGCCGATCAACGTATCGTACCCGTTCGGCAGCCGGGTGATAAATTCATGCGCTCCGGCCTGCCGGGCAGCCTCTTCCACCTTTTCCGTCCCGCCGGCCAGGCCAAACCGGATATTTTCCCCGACCGTACCCTGAAATAAATGGGGAAACTGCGGCACATAAGCAACGTGGCTTAACCAATCGGTTCTATTTGTCGCTTGCAAATCCTGTCCGTTAATCGATATTTTACCACCATCCACGGCAATAAAACCCAGCAGCAAGTCTACAATGCTGCTTTTACCCGCCCCACTGGGTCCGACTAAAGCAATCCGTTCTCCCGCTGCGATCTGAAAAGAAATGGTTTGCAACACGGGAGGCAGTTCTTTGCGATACGAAAAAGTAACCTGTTCAAATGCCACCGAAATACGGTTGGTACGCAGAAACGGTTGCGCATTTTTGGTTTCTGGCATATTGTCCGCGACGGCCAGTACGGCAAAGATCCGTTCTGCCGCCGTCCGTCCGGATAATCCGGCATGAAAGTGGGTTCCCAGCATTCTTAGCGGCAAATAATATTCGGGCGCCAGCAGCAATATAAAAAATGCCTGGTTAAACGTAAGCCCGCCATAAAACAACTTCAACGCAACGACTACGGCGACAACGGCCGTACTTAACATCGATACCAGTTCCAAAACAAAGGCCGACAAAAAGGCAACCTTCAACACCCGCAGCGTGGAATCACGGAACTGCTCGCTGAGACGGGTAATCACCGCCACTTGTTCTTTGCTGCGGTTGAATACTTTTAACGTAGTTAATCCTTGCAAAACATCAAAAAAATGCCCGCCCAACATGCTCAATACGCTCCATTGCCGGCGATGCAGGTTCATCGCCCAGCGGCCAATTAGAACCATAAAGAGCGGGATCAACGGGGCCGTAAACAGCATAATCAGAACCACGACCCGGTCCAACGAAAAAACAACGGCCAGGATCAACGGCGGTACCAGGGCTGCGGCTGCCAACTGCGGCACATAACGGGAAAAATAAGCATCCAGGCTTTCCACACCCTCGGTCAGCGTATGGATCAATTCCCCGCTCCGCTCCCTCTCCGTATAGACCGGACCCAAGGCAAACAACTGCTTGAGCAGTCGTTGCCGCAAATGGTCTTTTACCTTCACCGCCAAGCTGCCCCCGCTGACCTCGCCCAGCCAAAGAAGAATAGCTTTTGCCAGTGCGGCAGCCAGAAAAAAAAGGATCGGAACGGTCAACTGCCTAATTCCGGCACCGTTCAAAAAAGCGCCGTCTACAATATCAGCAAGAACTTTCGCTTGAACGACTGCCGCCAAGCCGCCGCCCAAGCCGATGCCGGCGAGGCTGCAGACCAAAAGCATCTTCTTGCGGAGTTCTGCGTGTAAAGGATTACTAGTAGTCATTTGCGCCTCCGAGTATTTGAGAAGTCTGTTGTGTACACAACAGACTTCTATTAGATAGACGAAATATTTTTTACATTGTTATACGTTCATTAACAACAAATCCAAAAAGCTGTTCAAAAAGGTTAAGATGCTAGGAACGACGAGGCTTGCGACCATAATACAAAACAAACGGATAATTATCCAAAAGCGGAGGTTAAGCGTCATGAATGAGCCTTGAGTTCGATCGGAAAGATTGTATCCCGAACCCTTAGAGCGAATTTAGTTCGAGTCTTACAGCCTGTTAACGAAGTGTTACAGGCTGTTAACGAGATGAGTCGAAGCGTTGGATATTATCCGTTTGGTGCAGATCGGCCTTTTTCAACAGCGTTCTTAGTATTCAAGATGCTTACTATCCACCCGTTTCCTGAATACCCAATACGACCAACCCTGGTAAATTAAAATCACCGGCACAAAAACCGCAGCGCCGATCGTCATGAGCTTCAACGTATATTGGCTGGAGGAAGCATTGTAGATGGTCAGACTCCAAACTGGATTCAAACTGGATACGATCAAGCGGGGGAACAGGCCCCAGAAAAAAGCCACGGTGAGCAAAAGTATCGACACGCTGCTGGCCGCAAACGCCCAACCGATACGGGACCGGACAGTAAATAGGTGCGAAAGAAGAAATACCACCGCCGCCATCCATAATGTAACCCCAGCGCCAGGAGTGCGAAATAAATCCGTATTGGTATATGTCAGGCCGATCAATCCCAAACAAGCTGCCGCCGCCACGGCTCCTGCCCGCAACGCTGCTTTCCGCGCACGGCCTGCCAATTCCTTTTCCGTCTTGAGTCCCAGATACAAAGCGCCGTGAAAAATGAACACCAGCACAAATACAACGCCGCCCAGCAACGTATACGGACTGAGCAAGTCGAAAAAAGTACCCGCATACTGCATTGAAGCATTGATTGGCACACCCTTGATCAGATTGGTTACCGCTACGCCCCACAATAAGGCAGGAAGCAGGCTGCCAATGCAAATCAAACGATCGCCGGTCTTACGCCAAATGGACAGTTCCTCCTTGCTGCGAAACTCCACGGACACCCCGCGGAAAATCAACGCCAGGAGCATAATGAGCAATGCTAAGTAAAAGCCGCTGAACAGGGTGGCGTACACATGGGGAAAAGCCGCGAACATTGCCCCGCCGGCTGTGATCATCCATACTTCATTCCCTTCCCAAACCGGACCGATCGAATTAATGATCATCCGCCGTTCCACATCATTTTTCCCTAAAAACGGCAGAAGAATGCCGACGCCGTAATCGAAGCCTTCCAGCAAAAAGAACCCGGAAAACAAAACGGTTAACAATATGAACCAGATGACATTCAGTTCCATAACGTCGCCCCCTTTGCAGGCACGGCTGAACCATCCGGGCTTTTTTCGCCCGGGCCCCGACGGGCAAATTTAACAAACAAATAAATGCCAGCCATGGCAATAATTCCATAAACTATAGTAAACCCGGCCAACGATGTCCAAATCGCCGATGCCGGCACCAACGGCGATACCGCCTGGTCCACCCGTTGCAAGCCAAAAACGATCCAGGGTTGCCGGCCCATTTCCGTCACAATCCAGCCGGTTGAGTTAGCAATATAAGGAACCGGCAGAGTCCATAAAACGGCTTTCAGGAGCAGCGGAAAAGACTCCAACCGCCCTGTTTTCAACAAATAGGCGCTGGCAAAAGTAATCAACAACAGCCACATCCCGGCAAAGACCATAACCCGAAAACTCCAGAAGACCGGCACGACATCCGGAATGTAATTGCCGGGTCCATGCCGTTCCACATATTCGGCCTGGATTTCTTTGATCCCTTTTACTTCCCCGCTGAAGGAATTATAGACCAAAAAGGACAATACGTTAGGCACGCCCAATTCCACCGTGTTCGTCTGGTGTTGCTGGTCAATCGCCGCCACCAAGGCAAACGGCGCCGGATTGGCAGTCTCCCATAACGCTTCCATCGCTGCCAGCTTCATCGGCTGCGCCCCAGCGACAAACTGCGCCTGGCGATGCCCTGTCCCAGCCACCAATAAACTGGCTGCCAACGCACAAATCAAGCCGTAGCGGAAAGAAGGCCGGAAAAAATCCAACTGGCTGCCGCGCCGCAAATGGTAAGCGCTGACGGACATAACAAAGATGCCCCCTGTGACCAAGCCAGCCAAGAGGACATGCGGATACTGATTTAATACATAAGAGTTCGTCAATACGGCGGTAAAATCATTCAATTCCGCCCGCCCGTTGCGCAAAACATAACCAACCGGCTGTTGCATAAAGGAGTTCGCAATAAGGATCCACAGGGAAGAGATATTAGCCCCAATGGCCACAACCCAAATCGTCACCGCATGCAGTTTCGGCGACAGCCGCTCCCAGCCAAAAATCCATAAACCAATAAAGACCGATTCCAAGTAAAAGGCCGTAAGCGCCTCTAATGCCAGGGGAACCCCAAAAATGTCGCCCATAAACCGGGAGTATTCCGACCAGTTCATGCCGAACTGGAATTCCTGTACCAAACCGGTGGCGACTCCCAGAGAAAAGTTAATCAAAAACAGCTTGCCCCAAAATTTGGCCATTTTCTTGTACAATACATTTCCGGTCCGGACATACTTCGTTTCCATAAAGGCCACGAGGATCGACAAGCCTAATGTAAGCGGTACAAGCAGGAAATGATAGGTAGATGTAAGTGCAAACTGCCAGCGTGCTAACAACAGTTCTTCCATGGAACCCCTCCTCGTAAATTGATTTTGACAAACAACTTACATCAAAAAGCCACGGCTAAAAACAAGTTCACTAGCTACAGATTTATATATTTTTAACAATATCGTTTACCAGAAATCTGCACCGGACAGACGGATAATATCCATAAGCGAAGGTCAGTCGTTGGCGCCGAAGCATTGGATCTTATCCGTTTGCTCGGTGAATTGTTACAGCCTAACATCTGTAACAGGTAAACGGGTACATATCCATAAGCGGAGGTCAAGCGACATGAATGAGACTTGGGTTCGAAGGGCTTGTTGCCCGTGCGAACCCTTAGCGCGAATTTAGTTCGAGTTTTACAGCCTGTTAACGAAGTTTACAGGCTGTTAACGAGATGAGTCGGAGCGTTGGATATTACCCGTTTACCCGTAAAATTAAACTCTCACTCACCCTTGCGGCCATGATAAAGGCACCACGGCTCTTCGGCCATATAATCGCCATTATGATAATAAGCGGCTCTGGCCCGGCAGCCGCCGCAAATCTGCTTGAATTCACAACTGCCGCATCCGCCTTTGTAGTCCAGCGTACGCAGTGTTTTCAGCACCTCATGGTTGCGCCAGATTTCATCGAACGGGGTTTCCCGCACATCGCCTAAAGGAATATTCAGATACGCGCACGGCTGTACCTGCCCCTTCGGACTGATGATGCAATATGAAGTTCCCGCCAGGCAGCCGCGGCCAAAACGTGTTTTCAGCCCCATCTGTTTCGCAATCCGCATAAACTGGGGAGCGCAGGTAGGCTTCAATTCAATAGAAACTTCCTGCTGTTTTTTCATGATGCGGGTCAATGTATCCTCATAGGCCTGCGCCCGCAAGGACTCCGCCTCAATGGAGACCGCCCGGCCAGTCGGAACGAGAAAGAAAAAATGATGGGCAACCGCGCCTTCCTGCACCGCAAAATCGGTAATACTCTCAATTTCCGGAGCATTCCAATCCATAATCGTCGTATGGATCTGGAACGGCAGTCCGGCTGCACGGCAATTGCGCATACCCCGCACCGCGCCTTCCCAGGCATCCGGAAAACGCCGGAATTCATTATGTTTCTTGGCATCCAGCGAATCCAGCGATATTCCCATCCCCATAGCACCGGTTTCTTTCAATTCCCGCGCCATTTCCAGCGTGATCAACGTTCCGTTGGTGCCAAAAACCGGCCGCAAGCCCAAAGAGGATGCATAGCGGACCAATTCAACAATATCCGGCCGCAGCAAGGGCTCGCCGCCGCTGAAAATCATAATTTTAAAACCGGCTTTGGCGATCTGCGCCAATAGCGTCTTCGCCTCTTCCGTATTCAGCTCTTCATCCGCTTTACAGCCGGCATCGCGGTAACAGTGGTCACAGTACATATTACAAGCGTTCGTGGTATTCCAGGAAACAATCATTCAGTGTTCTTCCTTTCCAAGTGCAATTCCCCAAATAGGAACCTGTCCCCTTGTCCCATTTTGCCCTAAACGATCCCAATTTCTTCGTCGGTCAAATAACATGCCGGATCCGACTCCCAAAAATCGCCGGTCATCGCCTCGGCCCGCGTGCGGAAATTGCCGTTGCACTGGTTCAAATATTGGCAAATGGCACAACGGCCTTTCAGTAACGATTTTCGGTCTTTCAACCCGGCCAGGATCGGATTGCTTAAGTCTGTCCAGATATCCTTGAACTTGCGTTCCCGGACATTGCCGAAGGTATGGTGTTGGGTAAATTGATCCGGATGGACAAATCCCTGGGGATCGACTTCAGCAAACGCAATCCCGGAACGATTGCCTCCGTTCATAGAAATCAGCGTTTTGATTTTCTCTGCCAACTCGATATTCTGTTCCTGCAAAGCCTTAATATACAAATAGACACCGTCACAATGATTGTCAACGGTTAAAATTTCTTTTGCCAAACCGCGCTCTTGAAAATCCCGCGTTCGACGGACAATAATATCCATCGCCTGACGAGATTCGGCCGGAGTTACATCTTCATCCATCATTTGATTGCCGCGTCCGGAATACACCAAATGATAAAAACACACGCGGTCGATATTTTCCGCTTCAATGAAATCAAAAATACGATCCAGTTCCTGCAGGTTATGCCGGTTGATCGTAAACCGCAGCCCAACACGTTGGCCAACGGCAACACAATTTTGAATGCCCTGCATAGCCGCCTGGAAAGCGCCTTCCATGCCGCGGAACCGGTCATTGACTTCCCGCAAACCATCCAGTGAAATCCCCACATACCCTACGCCGATCTCTTTGATGCGCCGCGCCGTTTCCAGCGTAATCAGCGTGCCGTTTGTAGACAGGGTCGGTCGTATGCCCTTGCTGGCTGCATGCTCCGCCAGTTCAAAAAAATCCTTGCGGATCAATGGCTCACCGCCGGAAAACAACAAAACAGGTACTTTAAAATCCGCCAAATCATCGATAAACCGCTTCGCTTCTTCCG
>Ga0316604_10000203_pt1 | contig 88805 bp, 83 predicted proteins | sample OWC_soil_day20_C_FD_207650 | JGI IMG/M metagenome (GOLD analysis project Ga0316604, IMG submission 207650) | Wetland soil microbial communities from Old Woman Creek delta, Ohio, United States - OWC_soil_day20_CT | ecosystem: Environmental > Terrestrial > Soil > Wetlands | place: USA: Ohio... | reverse complement strand
CGGGCGACCGTATCGCCAGCCTTGACCGAAACTTCCAGGATCACGCCAGGCATCGGTGCGCAGAGCGTACCCTTGCCGGCAGGACCGGACGGCTTGCGTGCCGCCGGAGCCGCAGCGGCCGGCGACGGCTGCTCCTTGCGAACCTTGGCCACCGCACCAGCGGCACTGACGCGCGGTGCAGCACCGGCGTTCGCCTGCAGTCCCGGCGTGATGACCGCCTCGGCCAGGTTCTCGTCACTCGACAGAGTCACTTGGTACGACTCGTCACCGACCACGACCTCAAACTGATCGGCAGACAGTTCCTGCACGTCGATCACGAATTCCCGGTCACTAATATCCAATGTATAACGTCGCATTATTTCCCTCTCGGCTGCCAATTTGTAGTTTGCCGCGCGCGGCCCGATGCAACCCAACGGCTGGCAAACAGTTGGCTGCCTGGCCAGTAGCTGCGCATGATCGGCGCCGCTTGACGCCGGAGTGTCAATTTGTGTTTCATTGTGGCGACCAGAATCGCCGCCACCAGATCGGCGGGCATCCCGTTGACCGTTACCGGTTCGGGTACCTGCGCGCCGACCGCACCGTCGGCGACCGCCGCGATGCGCTCAGCTTCGGCATTCGTTTCCAGTTCCGAAACGACCGCCTTGGGCTCCTTGTCGAGCATCAGGACCACCGTCAGCATGCCCCACAGCAAACCGAGCAAGGCGAAGACCAGCCCCATGCCGAGGACGGTCATCTTCAAGCCCCATTCTAAATTCTCCATTTGAACCTCTCGTCAGATTTGATGATGTGAATGGATCTAGACAACAACCATCAGACCGGACACAGCCCGTGCTTCTTGGGCGGATTCTGCTGGACCTTGGTGCGCAGCACTTCGAGCGCACGCGCCAGACGCGGACGCGTTTCCCGCGGCTCGATGACTTCGTCGATCTGACCGACGTCGGCGGCACGGTAGGGATTGAAGAACTTCTCGCGATACTCTTCGATCAGTTCCTTCTCGCGCGCCACCGGATCGGCAGCCTTCTTGATCTCTTCGCGGAACAGGATATTGACCGCGCCCTGCGGGCCCATCACGGCGATCTGCGCCGACGGCCAGGCGAAGGTGATGTCGTTGCGCATCTGCTTCGAGCCCATCGCCACGTAGGCGCCGCCCATCGCTTTGCGTGTCACGATCGAGATTTTCGGCACCGTCGCTTCGCAGTAGGCGTAAATGATCTTGGCGCCGTGGCGAATCACGCCGCCGTATTCCTGGCTCGTACCCGGCAGGAAGCCCGGGCAATCGACGAAGGTGACGATCGGCACATTGTAGGCATCGCACAGGCGGATGAAGCGCGCGATCTTGTCGGAAGCGTCGATGTTGAGCGCGCCCGACATGAATGCGGGCTGATTGGCCACGACACCGATCGAGAAACCGTCGAGGCGAGCAAAACCGACCACCGCGTTGGCGGCGTAGGCGGGCTGGATTTCGAGGAAGCTGTCCTGGTCGAAAATCGATTCGATGGCGTCGCGAATGTCGTAAGACTGGTTCTCGCCGTCAGGGATCAGTTCGTTCAAGGACTCGTCCATCCGATCGACCGGGTCTTCCGGGGTGATCTGCGGCGGCTCTTCGTTGTTGTTCTGCGGCAGGTAGGAGAGCAGCAGCTTCGAGAGCGCAATGCCGTCGGCTTCGGTTTCAGCCGACAGGTGAGCGACGCCGGAACGTCCTGTATGGATCTCGGCACCACCAAGGTCGGCAGCGGTCACGATCTCGCCGGTCACCGCCTTGATGACGTCGGGGCCGGTCAGGAACATGTAGCTGTCGCCCGCCATGATCACGAAGTCGGTCAGCGCCGGCGAATACACTGCACCACCGGCACAGGGTCCGAGGATCAGCGAAATCTGCGGCACCACACCAGAAGCCATCACGTTGCGAACGAAGACTTCGCCGTAAGCGGCCAGGCTGCGTACGCCTTCCTGAATCCGCGCGCCGCCCGAGTCGCCCAGGCCAATGATCGGAATACCGGCTTCCAGCGCCATATCCATGATGCGGCTGATCTTCTGCGACTGCACTTCGGAGAACGAACCGCCCATGACGGTAAAGTCCTGCGCATAAACCGCCACGCGACGACCGCTGACCTTACCGAAACCGGTGATCACGCCGTCGCCGGGGAAACGCTGCTGGTCCAGACCAAAAGCAGTAAAGTCGTGGGTCGCCAAGGCGCCGAATTCCTGGAACGAGCCTTCGTCGAGCAACATCGCCAAACGCTCACGCGCGGTCAATTTGCCTCGCGCGTGCTGCTGGTCAATCCGCTTTTGACCCCCGCCGAGTACCGCACGGCCGCGCATCTCGCGCAATACCTCCAAGTGCTTCTTCGTCTTTCCGTCCATCGTGACTCCTCACTGCTGCGTTAAATAAAACATCCAAGCGGAACAAGCTACAAACCTAGCACTCCGAAAAACAGGTAGCAGATAGCGGCGCCGACGACCGACATCGAGAATCCCCAGATCAACAACTGGCGGAACAGCTTGCCCTTGTCTTCAGTCTCAGCGGCGCAGGCAATGCAAATCGCGCCGAACAGCGAAAGCGGCGAGGTGTCGACCATGTGCGAACCGACATTAATCGACGAAATCATCGAGATGGCATTGCCGCCGCCGAGCTGTTCGATCAAGCCAGGTACCAGCGGCAGGAACATCGGCATGACGACGCCGGACGAACTCGAGTAGGCCGAAATGATTCCGGTCACCAGCGCCAGCACGCCGTTGACGCTCACCGGATTGGAGATCGCCGAGATGATGCTGACCAAGGCATTGAGCCCGCCTGCCTTGTCCATGACGTCGATCAGGATTCCCATGCCGCCGACCATGATGATCACCGACCAGGGAATCGACTTGACCGCCGCCTTGCTGTCGCCGGCGTTGGCGACCAGCAGGACGGTCGATAGCAGGAAAGCGATGGCGCCGACATTGGCCGACTTGCCGTTGCCGATCGCCCGCATGAACATCGGGCTGAACAGTTCCTTGGTCAGCGCTAGGCTCGGCAGGATGACCAGCAGAACGAGCAAGCCGATGCAGCCGAGCGTCATCCATTGATGCCGGTTGAACGGCTCGGGCTTGGGGGCGATGGCGTCAATACTCAGCGTCGAGTTGCTCTGGGTGCGAACCCAGGCCCAGCCGCCGAGCAAGAAAAATCCGCCAATATTTCCAGCCAGCTGAGCCATTTCGGAATTGAGATGGATTTTCCACGCCAGTGAATCCAGGTTGCCCAGATGCTGGCCCATGATGTCAAGTTGCGGCGCCATCTTGGTCAAGAAGAAGCTGGAAATAATTCCGGATGGGGCGATCGGCGAGAAAGCGGCACCGTTTGCCGCACCAACGACCAACAAGGTCATCAAGAATGCGCTCATGCCAATCCGGTTGGCGATGGCCATCGCGACGGGCGCCATCAGCGTGACCGTAGCGATATTGCCCGGGCCTATCGTCGTGATGGCGGTGATCAGAATGAAGAGAATCAGCGGGATCAGGGCAGTATTCCCGCCGGCCAGCCGTATGGCATTGCTGGTGAACTTTTCCATCGTTCCGTTGGTGGTGGCGATGCCGAAAAGAAAGCAGACCCCGGTCAGTATCATGAACAGGTCAAGCGGCCACGCCTGCATGATCTTGACCGCCGACAGATCGGCGAAAATCGAGCCGATGGCGACGGCAAAGGCAATGGCGACGATGCCGACGTTGAGGTCTTCGTTGTACATCGAAATGCCAACGACGATGATTACGCCGGCCAATGAGGCCATAGCGGCGGTAGTCATATCAAACATTGAGTTTCCCCTCCTTGTGAATTTTTATCGTCCCGATGGCAATGCCAAGAATCGAGCGGCATTTATTCATCGACCGAATCTCTTGAAATCCAATGCGCAATTTGAGTATTGCGGCGCCAAGTCGGGCTGGCAATTGTGGAAAACCACAGGTGCGGGTTCGCGACTTGATTGTCGGCGAGCGGTCGAGCGTGGTGCCGACCGCTCGCCCCCCTTCACAAATCCGGCGCAATCGACGACGATGTTGGGCCATGCTTGCCTTTGCGCATACGCTTGGTTTTCGTCACCGTCTTTGCCGGGAAAACGTCAAAATGAAACGCTTGTCACCGCTGATCGCCTTGCTGATCAGCATGCTTTGCGCTGTTCCGCTTGCAGCTTCGGCGGAGCAGCCGATCGTGATCAAATTCAGCCACGTGGTTGCTGTCGACACGCCCAAGGGCAAGGGCGCCGAGTTTTTTGCCCAACGCGCCGCCGAGCTGACCCGTGGTGCGGTCAAGGTCGAGGTCTACGCCAACTCGACGCTCTACCGCGACAAGGACGAAATGGAGGCGTTGCAACTGGGGGCGGTAGAGATGCTCGCGCCGTCGCTGGCCAAACTCGGACCGCTGGGTGTCAAGGAGTTCGAGGCTTTCGATCTGCCTTACATCTTTGATAACACCGAGATGTTGCACAAGGTGACGCAGGGCGCGCTGGGCGTTTCGCTGTTGTCAAAACTGGAGCCGAAAGGAATCAAGGGGCTGGCCTTCTGGGATAACGGTTTCAAGTCGTTTTCGGCCAATCGGCCGTTACGTACTGTGCTCGACTTCAAGGGGCTGAGGATGCGCATACAGTCGTCCAAGGTGCTCGAATCGCAGATGCGCGTTCTGGGGGCGCTGCCGCAGGTCATGGCTTTTTCCGATGTCTATCAGGCGCTGCTCACCGGGGTCGTCGATGGCACTGAAAACCCGCATTCCAACCTCTATACGCAAAAAATGTATGAGGTCCAGAAGCATATGACGCTGACCGATCACGGTTACCTCGGCTATGCGGTGATCACCAACAAGCGGTTTTGGGAAAGCCTGCCGTCCGGCGTTCGCAGTCAGCTTGAGCAGGCAATGAAAGAAGCGACGGTCTTCGCCAACAAGATTGCGCAGGAGGAAAACGACAAGGCGTTGGCGAGAATCAGGGAAATCGGCAAGACGCAAGTGCATACCCCGACCGTCGCCGAGCGCGCCGAGCTCAAGAAAATGATGATCAAGACGCATAGTGAAATGGCGTCACGCATCGGCAAAGAGACAATCGAGGCGATCTACAAGGAGACCGGTTTCGATCCGGCCAGGCTCTAGACGGAATGTTGATTTTGGCGTGCGCAGCAAGCAATTTCGGCATTCGCGCCAGAGTGTTGGTACAATGCCAGGTCGGCCGTACCATCAGATTTTTATTGGCGTATTTCCTGTCCTTTGTGGAGAATTGACTCATGGCTATCGAACGCACTCTTTCCATCATCAAACCTGACGCGGTCGCCAAGAATGTGATCGGCAAGATCTATTCGCGTTTTGAGACCAACGGCCTGAAGGTCATCGCGGCCAAGATGGTTTGGCTGTCAGCGCAGCAAGCCGGCGAATTCTATGCCGTGCACAAGGCGCGCCCTTTCTTTGGTGAACTGGTTGAGTTCATGACCTCAGGTCCGGTGATGATCCAGGCGCTCGAAGGCGAAGACGCGATCGCCAAGAACCGCGAACTGATGGGCGCGACCGACCCGAAAAAAGCAGCGCCGGGAACCATTCGCGCCGACTTCGCCGAGTCGATCGACGCCAATGCAGTGCATGGTTCCGACGGTCCCGAAACGGCCAAGACCGAGATCGGTTTTTTCTTTCCCGGAATGAACGTTTACTCGGGCCGCTAAGCCAAGGGTGAGCCGAGTTCAATCATTTCAACCGTCAATGACCGTCAACCTGCTCGATTTCGACGCGGCTGATCTGACCGCATTCTTCGCCGAACACGGTGAGAAGCCGTTTCGTGCCAAGCAGGTGCTGCGCTGGATCCATCGTTTCGGGCAGAGCGATTTCGACGCCATGACCGACATCGCCAAGACGCTGCGCGAAAAGCTCAGGATCCTGGCGTCGGTGACTCCGCCGGCGATCGTCTCGGACAAGCTTTCCGACGACGGGACGCGCAAGTTCCTGTTCGACGTCGGCGGCGGCAATGCTGTCGAGACGGTCTTCATTCCCGAGGACGATCGCGGCACGCTGTGCGTTTCGACGCAGGCCGGCTGCGCGCTCGATTGCTCGTTCTGTTCGACCGGCAAGCAGGGCTTCAACCGTAACCTCTCTGTCGGCGAAATCATCGGTCAGCTGTGGCAGGCCAATCGCGCGCTGGGTGCCGATCCGGCGGGCGATCGAATCATCAGCAACGTGGTGTTGATGGGCATGGGCGAGCCGCTCGCCAACTTCGAGAACACCGTCAAGGCGCTGCGCTTGATGCTCGACGACAATGCCTACGGCCTGTCGCGTCGCCGCGTCACGGTGTCGACCTCGGGCCTAGTGCCGGTGATGGATCGACTGTCCGACGAATGTCCGGTGGCCCTGGCTGTTTCGCTGCATGCACCCAACGACAGGCTGCGTGACGAACTGGTGCCGATCAACCGCAAGTATCCGCTGCACGAGCTGATGGCCGCGTGCAACCGCTATCTGCAAAAGGCGCCGCGCGACTTCGTGACCTTCGAATATGTGATGCTGGCCGGCGTCAATGACTCCGATGCGCAGGCGCGCGAGCTGCTCGCGCTGACGCGCAAGGTTTCGTGCAAGTTCAACCTGATTCCATTCAATCCGTTCCCTGGGTCGCCGTATCTGCGTTCTGCCTCGCCGCGCATCAAAAATTTTGCGCAGATCCTGGTCGACGGTGGGGTGGTGACGACCACGCGCAAAACGCGCGGCGACGACATCGACGCCGCGTGTGGTCAACTCGCCGGACAGGTGCTCGACAAGACGCGGCGAAGCGAGCGTACGCCACGCCGGGTCATTGACGTGCACGAGGTGCGTAACCGATGAATGTTTTGAGAAAAATGCTAACAGACTTCGCTCTGGCGGTCGCGCTGGTCCTCGCCGTGGCGCCCGCGCTGGCGCAGAAGTCCGAGCCGCCGGTGCCTGAGATGCTGTCCTCGGCGGTCCCGAAGGATGTCTATACGCGCGCCAAGCTGCATACTGAGCTCGGCTCGATGTATTTCCAGAATGGCAACCTGATCGTTGCACTCGAAGAGCTGACGATTGCCATCTCGATCAATCCGAATTACGCACAGGCCTATAGCACGCGAGGTCTGGTGCTCTATTACATCAAGGAATTCGCCTCGGCCGAGAAGGATTTTCAGCGCGCCTTGGACCTCGATGCCAAGGACCCGGAGATCAGCAACAACTACGGCTGGTTCCTTTGCCAGACGGGGAAAGAGAAGGAGTCGATTGCCTACTTCGAGCGGGCGATCAGAAACCCCCTCTATCAGACGCCCGAAACGGCGTATCTCAACGCCGGCGCCTGTTATATCAAGCTCGGTGATCTGGCTTCGGCGGAGGAGTATGTGCGCAAGAATCTGCGGTTTTCGCGCGATAATCCGCAGGCACTGTTCCAGTTGGCCAAGATCAGCTACCTGCGTGGCAACTATGATGCAGCGCGGGAACATCTGACAAAAGTGGTTCGTCAGATCGATCCCGATGCCGAGACGTTGTGGCTGTCATTGCGCGTCGAGCACCGCCTCGGCGATCGCTCGGCGGAGAGCAGTCTTATCGCCCAGTTGCGGCGCAAATATCCTGATTCACCCGAGTATCAGGAGCTTCTAAAGGGTAATTTCGAATGAGTGGGACAATTGTTCCTCCGCGCCTCGCGGATGACGAGGCGCGCGTCGGATCGGATGTGACACAGGCTGTGGATGCTTGCGCAGAATCCCCGGCGACGTCGCTGCAAAGCGTTGGTCAGCAACTGCGTGCGGCGCGGTTGGCCAAGGGGCTGACCGCCGACGATGTGGCCAAGGCACTCAAGCTGAGCCCGCGTCAAGTCGTGGCGCTGGAAGCCGACGACTGGCCGAGCCTGCCATGCAAGACGATCATCCGCGGTTTTGTGCGAAATTATGCGCGGCTGCTTGGCGTCAATGCGAATCTGCTGATGGGGGCGCTTGACCAACTGGCGATGCCGCAGGGGCCCGAACTTGAAATGTCAGTCGGTACCCCGGTCAATATTCCGCAGGAGGGCAAGGTCGACCGGCGGGACTTTGCGCGAGTCTTCTCAGGCTTGCTTGTGCTCGTGCTGGCCGTCTCGGCCTATTTCTTTTTTCCGCAGGAGCTTTGGTTGTCGACGCTGTCGGCGTTGAAATCAGTGGGGCAATCGGCTGAAGTCGCCGTTGAGAAAGCACCGGTCACGGAACCGGAACCGGCTGGCGCGCCTGAGCTTGTTAAGGCTCCCGAAGCGGCCTTGCCGGCATCGGCGGTAACGCCGCCGCCAGCGGTGGTGGCACCCCCAGCCGCCAACACGCCGGCCAGCAGCAGTGCTGCGGCCAATGCGTCAGCCAACGTTTTGAAATTCAGCTTTGCTCAGCCGTCATGGGTCGAGGTGCGTGATCGTAGCGGCCAGATCATTTTTTCGAAGAAAAACGACGCCGGTACCGAGCGCGAAGTTGAAGGCCAACCGCCGTTTGCGGTGATTATCGGCAATGCCGGGTTCGTGACCTTGCAGTACAAGGGCAAATCGGTCGATTTGTCCAAGCGCAGCAAGGAAGACGTCGCTCGCCTGACGCTTGAATAAGATGAACGACGAATTGAATTCCAGCACCCGGCGCCGGCGAACGCGCGCCGTGCGTATCGGTGCGCTGAGCGTCGGCGGCGATTTTCCGGTGGTCGTCCAGTCGATGACCAACACCGATACCGTCGATGTGCTCAAGACCGCAATCCAGTGTGCCGAACTCGCGCGTGCCGGGTCGGAACTGGTGCGCATCACGGTCAATACGCCCGAAGCGGCCGTTGCCGTGCCCAAGATCATCGAGCACCTCGCCAAGATGGGCGTCAGCGTTCCGCTGATCGGAGACTTTCATTACAACGGTCATCGCCTGCTCGCCGATCATCCCGATTGTGCGCGGGGGCTGGCCAAGTACCGCATCAATCCGGGCAACGTCGGCCACGGCAAGAAGCGCGACGAACAGTTCGCGCAAATGATCGAAATCGCCTGCCAGTACGACAAGCCGGTACGTATTGGCGTCAACTGGGGCAGCCTCGACCAGGACCTGCTGGCGCGAATCATGGACGAAAACGCCCGGCGCGCCGCGCCGAGAGACGCCATCGAGATCATGCGTGAGGCGATGGTTAGTTCGGCGCTCGAATCGGCGGCCAAGGCCGAGGAAATGGGCTTGCCCGGCGACCACATCATCCTCTCGTGCAAGGTCTCCGGGGTGCAGGATCTGATCGCTATCTACCGCGAGTTGTCGCGCCGCTCGGACTACCCGCTGCATCTGGGACTGACCGAAGCCGGCATGGGCTCGAAGGGAATTGTCGCCTCGACGGCGGCGATGTCGGTGCTGCTGCAGGACGGCATCGGTGACACCATCCGCGTTTCCTTGACCCCGGAACCCGGCGGTCAGCGCACGCAGGAAGTGATCGTCGCGCAGGAAATGCTGCAGACCATGGGGCTGCGCGCGTTTACGCCGATGGTCGCGGCTTGTCCGGGCTGCGGCCGTACCACCAGCACCTTCTTCCAGGAGCTGGCGCAGGCGATCCAGGAACACGTGCGCAGCCACATGCCGCTGTGGCGCACTGAGTACGACGGCGTCGAAAACATGACGCTGGCGGTGATGGGCTGCATCGTCAATGGTCCGGGCGAGAGCAAGCACGCCAACATCGGCATCAGCCTGCCCGGCACCGGCGAAGTGCCGGCGGCGCCGGTCTTCGAGGATGGCGCCAAGACCGTGACGCTGCGCGGCGAGCACATCGCCGAAGAATTTACCGCCATCGTCGATCGCTACGTGGCGCGAACCTACCCGAGAAAGTTTACCAAGTGAGTCAAAATATCCAGTCCGTTCGCGGGATGAACGACATCCTGCCGGGCGAAGCCGAGTTCTGGGAAGTCTTCGAGGAAACCGTCCGCTCGTGGCTCAACAGCTACGGCTACAAACCGATCCGCTTGCCCATCGTCGAGCCGACACCGCTCTTCAAGCGCGCCATCGGCGAAGTCACCGACATCGTCGAGAAGGAGATGTATTCCTTCGTCGACAGCCTCAACGGTGAACCGCTAACGCTGCGCCCAGAAGGGACGGCCGGCTGTGTGCGCGCGTTGATCCAGCACAAGCTGGCGATCCAGCATCCGCAACGCCTCTATTACATGGGGCAGATGTTCCGCCACGAGCGGCCGCAGAAGGGACGCTACCGCCAGTTCAATCAGGTCGGCGTCGAGTCTTTCGGCTATGCCGGTCCAGATGTCGATGCCGAGCAGATCCTGATGGGCGCACGCTTGTGGGACGACCTCGGACTCGACGGCATCAAGTTGCAGTTGAACTCGCTGGGGCAGGCCGATGAACGCGCCAAACACCGCACCGAATTGATCGCCTATTTCGAGCAGCACATGGCGCTGCTCGATGAGGAAGCCAGGCGGCGTCTTTATACCAACCCGCTACGTATCCTCGACAGCAAGAATCCGGCGATGCATGACATCATCGTCGCAGCGCCCCGGTTGATCGACCACCTCGGCGCCGAGTCGCTGGCGCATTTCGAAGGCGTGCAGCAGGTGCTGCGCGACGCTGGCCTGCCTTTCGAGATCAATCCGCGGCTGGTGCGCGGGCTCGACTACTACAACCTCACCGTCTTCGAGTGGGTCACCGACCGGCTCGGTGCGCAAGGCACGGTCTGCGCCGGCGGGCGCTACGACGGTCTGGTCGAACAGCTCGGCGGCAAGTCGACGCCGGCCTGCGGTTTCGCCATGGGCGTCGAACGGCTGCTGGCGCTGATTCGCGAATCAGGCGGCGAGCCGGCGTTGGAAGGCATCGATGTCTATCTGGTGCATCAGGGCGATGCGGCGTCACGCTTGGCGCCACGCGTCGCCGAAGGCTTGCGCGATCAGGGCCTCGACGTGCTGTTCCACTGCGGTGGTGGCAGCTTCAAATCGCAAATGAAGAAAGCCGACGCCTCGGGCGCCGAATTTGCCGTTATCATCGGCGACGACGAGGCCAAAGCCGGTGAAGTGACGCTCAAGCCGCTGCGTGCCACGGGCGACGAGGCGAGCGAAACGAAGCGTGAACAGAAAAGAGTCAGCGTCGACGCGGTCGCCGACGAAATCATGAAATCATTTTTGGATTGGGAAGACGAGTAATGGCAACCTACGACCTCGAAGAACAGGAACAACTCGCCGAAATCAAGGTGTGGTGGAAGCAGTACGGCAATCTGCTGGTCAACGTGCTGACGGCGGCCGCACTGATCGTCATCGCGTGGCAGGGTTGGAACTGGTACCAGCGCAATCAGACCGCTCAGGCGTCGCTCGTCTATAACGTGTTGCAAAGGGCGGTGGGCGACAAGGATTCGCAACGCATCAAAGCGGCCAGTGGCGAACTGATCGAAAAATTCAGCGGTTCGAGTTATGCGTCGTTGGGCGCGCTGACGACGGCCAAAGCGCTGGTCGATGCCGGTGACGCAAAGACCGCCAAACTGCAGTTGCAGTGGGTCGTCGACCACGGATCGGACGAACTGCGCGATCTGGCGCGCCTGCGCCTGGCTGCCGTGTTGCTCGATGAGAAATCCTACGACGAGGCCTTGAAGCAACTCGACGGCAAGGTCGGTGCGGGTTTTGAAGCGCGTTTTGCCGACAACCGCGGCGACGTGCTCGTCGCCCAAGGCAAGACTGCCGACGCGCAAGCCGCTTATCAAAGCGCGCTGGCCAAGCTCGACGAGGCCGAGAACAAGGGGAAAAATGCCGGGCAGGGCTGGCAGGGACAGTCCACTGCCGTCTACCGCGAGCTGCTGCAGCAAAAGCTCGACGCGGTCGGCGGGAGCAAGTAATGAGCAAGTGCCTGGCTGCTGTCTGTTTGGCCTTCGTTCTGGCCGGCTGCTCGACGATCGAATCGATGAACCCGTTCGTCAGCCACGGGCCGAAAATGGCCGAACTGCAGCCGATCACGGCGAGCGCACAGGCGCGGGTGGTCTGGCGCGAAAGCGTCGGCAAGAGCGATCTCTACGCCTTTACACCGGCGGTCGTCGGTACCTCGGTCTACGCCGCTAGCGCGAGTGGTACGGTGATGCGCATCGATGATGGCGCGCTGGCCTGGAAAATCAATGCCGGACAGCCGCTCTCGGGCGGCGTCGGTGCCGATGCGACGATGGTCGTCGTCGGCTCGCCGAAGGGCGATCTGCTGGCTTTTTCGAGCGCCGATGGCACGTTGCTCTGGAAGGCCAAAGCAACCAGCGAAATTCTTTCGCCCCCCGCGCTGGGTGAAGGGCTGGTCGTCGTGCGTAGCGGTGATAACCGGCTGGCCGCCTACGACGCGCAGGACGGCAAGCGTAAATGGATTTATCAACGTCCGATGCCGGCGCTGGCGCTGCGCGTGACTGCCGCTCCGGTGGTGGATGGAAAGCTTGTTTTCGTTGGCTTTCCCGGCGGCAAGCTGATCGCCGTCAGCACCGCCAACGGTGCCGCGATGTGGGACGGCGCGGTCGCCTTGCCCAAGGGGTCTACCGAACTCGATCGGGTCGCTGACATTACCAGCACTCCGGTGATTTCCGGGCGAACCATCTGCTCGGTCGCTTTTCAGGGGCGGGTCGCGTGTTTCGATTTGAGTACCGGCAACCTAATCTGGGCGCGCGATATGTCGAGTTCCGCGGGGCTGGCGATCGATGCGCGCTATCTGTACGTGACCGACGACAAGGGGTCGGTACATGCCCTCGACATGGCCAGCGGCGCCAGCATCTGGAAGCAGGACAAGCTGGCGAACCGCCGTGTCTCGGCGCCGCTGCCGCTGCGTGGATTGATCACCGTTGCCGACGCCCAGGGCTTCGTGCATTTTTTGAGTCGTGACGATGGATCATTCGTCGCTCGCCTGCCGACCGACGGCAGTCCTGTGGTCGCGCCCTTGCAGGCGCTGGGCCGCAGTTTACTGCTGCAAACAAGTAACGGCGGTATCTACGCCATCGAGGCGCAATGAAACCAACTATCGTTATTGTCGGCCGTCCGAATGTCGGAAAATCGACGCTCTTCAACCGGCTGACCAAGACGCGCGACGCGCTGGTCGCCGACATTCCGGGATTGACCCGCGACCGCCATTACGGCCACGGCAAAGTCGGCAGCAAACCCTATCTGGTCGTCGATACCGGCGGCTTCGAGCCGCTGGCGAAAGACGGCATCATGCACGAGATGGCGCGGCAGGCCGAGCAGGCGATCGCCGAAGCCGACGCGGTGATCTTCGTCGTCGATGGGCGCACCGGCATCACCGCGCTCGATAAAGAAATTGCCAATAAGCTGCGCCGCGCGCAGCGGCCGGTATTCGTCGCGGTCAACAAGGCCGAGGGGATGAATCAGGGAATCGTCATTGCCGATTTCCACGAGCTTGGCCTGGGCGAACCCTACGCCATCTCGGCGACCCACGGCGAGGGCGTGCGCAGCCTCATCGAACTGGCGCTTGAGCCTTATCCCGAGCCCGATGAAAATGAGGCCGAGAGCGACGTTCTCAAGGTGGCGATCGTCGGTCGCCCGAACGTCGGCAAGAGCACGATGATCAACGCCATCCTCGGCGAAGAGCGGGTGATCGCCTTCGATCAGCCGGGAACGACGCGCGACGCCATTTTCATCGACTTCGAGCGCGCCGGAAAACACTACACGCTGATCGATACTGCCGGATTGCGGCGCAAAGGCAAGGTTTTTGAAACCGTCGAGAAGTTTTCGGTGATCAAGACGCTGCAGTCGATTGAGGACGCCCACGTGGTGATTCTGGTGCTCGACGCGCAGCAGGATATTTCCGACCAGGATGCCCATATCGCCGGCTTCGTCGTCGAGTCGGGGCGCGCGCTGGTGGTCGCGATCAACAAGTGGGATGGCCTCGATTCCTACGTCCGCGAGCAGATCAAAAACGATCTTGAAGCCAAACTCAAGTTCCTCGACTTCGCCAATTTCCACTACGTCTCGGCGCTCAAGGGCCAGGGGCTGGACCCCGTCTTCCGTTCGGTCGATGCGGCCTACAAGGCGGCGACCGCTGACCTGTCGACGCCGCAACTGACGCGTACGCTGATCGACGCAGTGGCCAAGCAGGCACCACCGCGCGGCGGGATTTTCCGCCCCAAACTGCGCTACGCCCACCAAGGCGGGCGCAATCCGCCGGTCATCGTCATTCACGGCAACGCGCTCGACAAGGTGCCGGATTCGTATACGCGCTACCTTGAGCATACTTTCCGCGAGGTGTTCAAGCTGCAAGGAACGCCGCTGCGCATCCAGTTCAACGTGTCGACGAATCCCTTTGCCGATCGCAAACCTGCCGAAAAGACGAGACGCCGACCACGCGCTGAAGAAAAGCCGAAACCAAAAGCCAAAACGTCGGTCGAAGCAGGTGCTGGGGTTGTTTCGAAGCCAAAACCCCGGCTGCGGCCCAAGGCCAAGTATGGTCCCGCCAGGGGCTGAAGCCTCGGGTTTGTATGGCAAATATAAGCAAAATCAATTAAGCTAGCCGACCTCATACCAACAACGAAACATGGAGTTCTAACCATGAGCAATAAAGGGCAACTCTTACAAGACCCGTTTCTCAATGTGCTGCGCCGTGAGCACGTTCCGGTCTCCATCTATCTGGTCAATGGCATCAAATTGCAGGGCCAGGTCGAGTCGTTTGACCAGTACGTCGTGCTGCTCAAGAATACCGTGACCCAGATGGTCTATAAACATGCGATCTCGACCGTGGTGCCTTCACGCCCGGTTAGCGTTGCGCAGGATGACATTGACGAAGCCTGAAATTCTTCGCCGTTCTTCAAGCCGGTTATTCCAATCGAGGGCTGTTTCCATAGCGCAGCAACGAACCGGCCTTTCTTTTCGCCGTAAAACGCTTCAATGAGCGAACGACCCGCCGCTGGCGAACGCGCTGTGGTCGTTCAGCTTGATTTCGGCAACAGCGACGTCGCCGAACAACTCGAAGAAGTCCGTCTACTCACCGAGTCTGCCGGTGCGGTGGTTTGCGCCGTGGTCCATGGCCGGCGACAGAGCCCGGACGCGGCAACTTATGCCGGCAAGGGAAAAGTGCAGGAAGTCGCTGCCGAGGTGGCCGCACACCAGGCAGATCTGGTCGTCTTCAACCACCAGCTGTCGCCTGCTCAGGAGCGCAATCTGGAGCGCGTGCTGCAGTGTCGCGTGATTGACCGCACCAGCCTGATCCTCGACATCTTTGCACAGCGTGCGCAAAGCGCTGAAGGCAAGTTGCAGGTCGAGCTGGCTCAGCTCGATCATCTGGCGACGCGCCTCGTTCGCGGTTGGACTCACCTGGAACGGCAGAAGGGCGGCATCGGGCTGCGCGGCCCCGGCGAGACCCAACTCGAAACCGATCGCCGCCTGCTCGGCAAGCGCGTCAAGCTGCTCAAGGAAAGGCTCGTCCGCCTTGAGCGCCAGCGCGGCGTGCAGCGCAAGTCGCGGGCGCGCGGCGAGGTGCTCAGCGTATCCTTGGTCGGCTACACCAATGCCGGCAAGTCGACGCTGTTCAATGCGCTGACGCATGCCAGCTCCTACGCTGCCGACCAGTTGTTCGCCACCCTCGATACCACTTCGCGCAAGCTGTGGTTGGGCGATGCGGGGAACATCGTGATTTCCGATACCGTCGGTTTCATTCGCGATCTGCCGCACGAACTGGTCGCCGCTTTTCACGCGACGCTGGAAGCCACCGCGCAGGCAGATCTGCTGTTGCATGTCGTCGATTCGGCGAGTCCGGCGCGTGAGGCCCAGGTCGCTGAGGTCGATAAGGTGCTGGCGGCGATTGGCGCGGCCGACGTACGGCAACTGATCGTGCTCAACAAACAGGACCTGACTGGGCTGCCTCCAGCCGTCGAGCGTGACGAGTATGATAGAATCGTTCGCGTTCGAGTCAGCGCGAAATCTGGCGATGGTTTGCTCCTGTTGCGCGAGGCGCTGACCGAAATTGCTATCGAGAAACTTCGCACAGCGCACACGCGGCCGATAGCCGGTGATGCATCGCTCAACCCTGATATTATTCTGGACTCAGGTTTCTCCCTATGATTTCAAGCATTGGATTACTCATGTCGCTCAACGATCCGCAGTGGGGCAATCGCGGTAATGATAGTGGTGGTGGCAACAACGGCGGCAAGCGGCCGAATCAAGGGCCTCCTGACCTTGAAGAATTGTGGCGCGATTTGAATCGTCGCCTGTCCGGCTTGTTCGACAAAAAAGGGGGGGGCGGTAGCGGCAACGGCGGTGGCAATCGTCCGCCGCTCGAGTTCAGCCCGAAGTTTCTTGGCGGTGGCATCAGTCTGCTGGTCGGCGTCGTCGTGCTGGCCTGGCTGGCCAGCGGCTTCTATATCGTCGATGCCTCGCAGCGTGGTCTGGTGTTGCAGTTCGGCAAGTACAAGGAGAGCACCGAATCGGGGCTGCACTGGCGTTTGCCGTACCCGATCCAGTCGCACGAATTGGTCAATATTTCAGGCGTTCGCACCATCGAGGTCGGTTATCGCGGCAGCGAAAAGAACAAGGTGCTCAAAGAGTCGTTGATGCTCACCGATGACGAGAACATCATCAACATCCAGTTCGCTGTCCAGTACATCCTCAAGGATCCGGTCGAATATCTCTTCAATAACCGCACGCCCGACGAGGCCGTGATGCAGGTCGCTGAAACGGCGATTCGCGAGATCGTCGGCAAGAACAGGATGGACTTTGTCCTTTACGAAGGGCGCGAACAGATCGCCGTCAAGGCCTCAGCATTGATGCAGGACATTCTTGATCGTTACCAGACCGGTATCCTGATTTCCAAGGTGACGATGCAGAACGCGCAGCCGCCTGAACAGGTCCAGGCCGCTTTTGACGATGCCGTCAAGTCAGGTCAGGATCGCGAGCGTCAGATTAACGAAGGTCAGGCTTACGCCAACGACGTGATTCCGAGAGCTCAAGGTACTGCCGCCCGACTGTTGCAGGAGGCCGACGGTTACAAGCAGCGGTTGATCGCCACCGCCGAGGGCGATGCCAGCCGCTTCAAGCAGATCAATACCGAGTACGCCAAGGCGCCGGAAGTGACGCGCAGTCGCATGTATCTGGAAACCATGCAACAGGTCTATTCGAGCACCAGCAAGGTGATGGTCGACGCCAAAGGGCAGGGCAATCTGCTCTATCTGCCGCTCGACAAGCTGATGCAGGCCGCCAGCGGGGCTTTGCCGTCGGCCGACAGCGTCGGCAGCAGCGCCGAAATGCCGGCGCAGGTTCGCTCCAGCCCGGCAGTTTCGCACGAGACACCGCCACAGGTGGTCGATAAAACGGATACACGCTCGCGCGACGCCTTGCGTTCCCGCGATCGGGAGGCACGATAATGAAAGCCGGATTGAATGCAGTTGCCGCCGCCGTTGCAGTGGCCATCGTCGCGCTGGGCGCGACGATCTTTACCGTCGATCAGCGGCAGTACGCGATCGTTTTCCAGTTGGGCGAAGTGCGTGACGTGATCGCCGAACCCGGCTTGTACTTCAAGTGGCCGTTGATCCAGAACGTGCGCTATTTCGACAAGCGGATTCTGACGCTCGACAGCGCCGAGCCCGAGCGCTTCATCACCTCGGAAAAGAAGAACGTGCTGGTCGATTCCTACGTCAAGTGGAAAATTATCGATCCCAGGCTTTTCTATGTCTCGGTGGCCGGTGACGAGATGCGCGCCAAGACGCGCTTGTCGCAGACGGTCAATGCCGGTTTGCGCGAAGAATTCGGCAAGCGTACCGTCCATGACGTGGTCTCCGGCGAGCGCGACAAGATCATGGAGCAGATGCGCGAAAAAGCCGATCTCGACGCGCGCAAGATCGGTGTCCAGATCATCGACGTTCGCGTCAAGCGTGTCGATTTCCCGACCGAGGTTTCCGAATCGGTCTACCGTCGTATGGAAGCCGAGCGCAAGCGGGTCGCCAATCAATTGCGTTCGGAGGGGGCTGCCGAGTCGGAGAAAATCCGCGCCGACGCCGACAAGCAGCGCGAAGTGATCGTCGCCGAAGCGTATCGCGACGCGCAGAAAATGAAGGGCGAGGGCGACGCCAAGGCGACGGTTACCTATGCCCAGGCGTTCAATCAGAATCCCGAGTTCTATTCTTTCTATCGCAGCCTCGAAGCGTATCGCAACAGCTTCAAGAGCAAGACCGACGTCATCGTCGTCGAGCCCAATTCGGACTTCTTCAAGTACATGAAGAGCGTCGGGCGAGGTAGCGAAAAATCGGGTAAATGACCTCCAGCCTGCTCATCGCCCTGGCGTTGATGCTGGTGCTCGAGGGACTGCTGCCTTTTCTCGCACCCGGGGTCTGGCGCGAGACGTTTCGTCGCCTGGTGGCGCTTTCCGACGGACAGATTCGTTTCGTTGGTCTGACGTCGATGTTGATCGGATTATTTTTGTTGATGGTTTCTTGATGAACTGGTTATTACCCGAATATATCGCTGACGCGCTGCCCAACGAGGCGGCGCAGATCGAGCGGCTGCGTCGCGCAATGCTCGATCTCTTCCGACTCCACGGCTATGAGTTGGTGATGCCGCCGATGCTGCAGAATCTCGACTCGCTGCTCACCGGGTCGGGTTCCGACCTGACGTTGCGCACCTTCAAGCTGGTCGACCAGCTTTCCGGCCGCACGCTCGGCCTGCGCGCCGACATGACGCCGCAGGTCGCGCGCATCGACGCGCACCTGCTCAACCGCAGGGGCGTCACGCGCCTGTGTTATTGCGATAGCGTGCTGCATACGCTGCCGGCTTCGCTGGGGGCCAGTCGCGAGCCGATCCAGCTCGGCGCCGAGCTCTACGGTTACGCCGGCGTCGAGGCCGATTTGGAAGCGATTCGCTTGCTGGCAGCGTCGCTCAAGGCGGCGGGAACGCCCGCCTCGCGTATCGATATCAGCCATGTCGGGGTGTTCCATGCCTTGGCGTTGGCCGCTGGGCTCGATGCTGAAACCGAGAAACAGATATTGCAGTTGCTGCAGGTCAAGGATGTTCCAGGACTCGTCGACTGCTGCGCCAAGGTCGCCGAGCCTTTCCGCGGCGCTTTCCTGCGTCTTCCTGAACTCTACGGCGGCGGCGACATCCTCGACGTCGCAGAGCGCGAGTTGCCGGCGCTACCTGAAATCGCCTTGGCACTGGCCACGATGCGACACCTGCAGGCCGCCATGCCGGACCTGCCGCTGTCATTCGACCTCGCCGATCTGCGCGGTTATCACTATCACAGCGGCATTGTCTTCGCCGCTTACTACCCGGGTTTCCCCAGCGCGATTGCGCAAGGCGGGCGCTATGACGGCGTCGGCAAAGACTTCGGCCGTGACCGGCCGGCGACCGGATTCTCGATGGACCTGCGCGAAGTCGCGCGGCTGGCGGCCTACGATGCGCCGGCTGACGCTATTCTGGCGCCCTATGCGGCGGGCGACCGGGCCTTGGCCGAATGCGTCGCCGCCTTGCGCGCGCAGGGCGAGGTTGTCGTCGAACTGCTGCCGGGAACAGCGGGCAGCGAGGGACCGCTGTGCGACCGCCGTCTGGTCGAGAGCGCGGGACAATGGATTACTCAAGCAATCAACAAGGACTGATAGCAAAAATGGCTAAGAATGTCGTAGTAGTCGGTACGCAGTGGGGCGACGAGGGAAAGGGCAAGATCGTCGATTGGTTGACCGATCATGCACAGGGCGTCGTGCGTTTTCAGGGCGGCCACAACGCCGGGCATACGCTAGTCGTCGGCGACAAGGTGTACAAACTCAACCTGGTCCCGTCGGGAATCGTTCACGCCGGCGTCAACTGCTATATCGGCAATGGTGTCGTTCTCGACATCCACCACCTTATCTCCGAAATCAACGAACTCGAAGCCGGCGGCATCGAGGTCAGTTCACGCCTCAAGATCAGCCCGGGCTGCCCGCTGATCCTCGCCTATCACTCGGCGCTCGATCGTGCGCGCGAAGCGGCCAAGTGCGCGGCGACCAAGATCGGCACTACCGGCAAAGGCATCGGGCCAACGTATGAAGACAAGGTCGCGCGGCGCGCGCTGCGGGTTTATGACCTCTTCTATCCCGAGCGCTTTGCCGAGAAGCTCAAGGAAAACCTCGACTATCACAATTTCGTTCTGACCAAGTATCTGGGCGCACAAGCCGTCGACTATGAAACGGTCCTCGCGCAGGCGATGGCCGACGCCGAAATTATCAAGCCGATGGTCGTCGATGTCTCGGCGGCGCTCTATGCCGTCAACAAGGCAGGCGGCAACCTGCTGTTCGAGGGCGCGCAGGGCGCCTTGCTCGACATCGACCACGGCACCTATCCCTTCGTCACCTCGTCGAACTGCGTGGCGGGTGCGGCGTCGGCCGGCGCCGGCGTCGGCGCCGGAATGCTGCACTATGTGCTGGGAATCACCAAGGCCTATTGCACTCGCGTCGGCGGCGGACCTTTCCCGAGCGAACTCGATATCGAAACCGCCGGTCTTCCCGGCCATCAGATGTCGCAGGTCGGTCGCGAGTTCGGCGTGGTGACCGGGCGCAAGCGTCGCTGCGGCTGGTTCGACGTTCCTGCGCTCAAGCGCTCGATCCAGATCAATGGCGTCACCGGGCTGTGCATCACCAAGCTCGACGTGCTCGACGGCATGTCTGAACTCAAGATCTGCACCGGTTACACGCTCAACGGCAAGGTCGTCGAACTGTTGCCGATGGGGTCCGACGAGGTTGCTGATTGCCAGCCGATCCTAGAAACGATGCTGGGTTGGACCAAATCCACAGTCGGTGCGACCGAGCTCGATGCGCTGCCGGCAGCAGCGCGCGCCTACCTCGCGCGCATCGAAGCGCTGTGCGAAATCCCGATCGATATCGTGTCGACCGGCCCGGAGCGTAATGAAACGATTTTGCGCCGCCATCCGTTCGGTTGATACGCACGAGCTGATGAGAAAAAGCCGGCTTGCTGCCGGCTTTTTTCGTTCTCGTAGAATTTGACGGAAGACTATTCAATCGCCGGCGCTATGATGGCGCTTTCGTGATTACAGCAGTTTGCGGGGCAGGGCATGGGTATTATCGACTGGTTCAAGAACCGGCCAGTACAATTCGATGGCGATCGTCAGTCCAACCAGATGACGCAGTGGGCGACCGATAAAGCGGTCACGCTGACCAATCCACGGCTCAAACTGGTGCGCTCGTATCAGGAACGTCTGGCGCCAGCGGTCGAGACCAGCGTCCGTTATTTGCGCCAGACGGTTCTGGCTTTGCCGCCGGCGATCAAGGTTTGCGCGGCAAACTGGTCTGCCGACCCGGTGCTCAGGGCTTTTTTTGTTGCCGCCGCCGATATTCCCAACGCGCTCTCGCGCTCTTCCAACCTGCGCACGCTGTTCGACAAATATCCTGATCTTGACGAGGCCTATTTCATCCTAGGTCTGCGCTACAACGAACAGCGTGTGCTGGGGGTGGCGCTGCAGGGCGAGGTCGTTCAACGCGACGTGGCGCAGACCGTGGTCGGCTTTTCCGATCCCGAGGCACGGATCTGCGGACAGCGCGATACCGAGGTCCGCCTGCTGCTCGGAACCCAGGGTTACGAATACCTAGTGGCGCAGGCCTTATCACAAATCGGCGACGATCGATCAGAGCGTCGCGAACTGGAAGATAACCGCGCGCTGATTCGCTCGCGCTTGCGCTTGCTGCAACAGCAGGGGCCCGGTCTGGGGTCGGTTTTTGGCTCGGCGCCAGCTACTTCAGGCGAACAGTTGAGACTTGAGGCCCAGCTGCTGGAAAACGAGCGCCAGCTCGAAACGATCGGCAGCCTGCAATCGGTGCTCGATGCCGAGCTGGAAGTTTTGCGCGAGGTGCTGGCCAATCCGCAGCGCTATATGAGCATCGAGAAAAAGCAATTGCGCCTCAGTACGATGAACGTCGTTCTCGACAAGACGAGCACCGAAGTGGCTTCCGATGTGGCCTTTTCACTCGCCAAGCTGTCGGGAGCGCCTGCGCTACAGCGCGCCTTCGTGATGGCGCGCCTGGCGCGTTCAGATTTGCCCGAGGCGAGAATCAATTTCGCCGAAGCGCAACGTTATCTCTGAGTTGTGCCGCTGCTCGCTATCGTGCACGATTTAACCTGTCGGTCATCTGGCTGGCGTAGAATCATCGTGCGCAGATGCGGGGGATAGCAGTGTCATAGCCGCCGCTTCGCAACTCCACCCCGCCGGCTGTTCAGACAGCTGGCTTTACTTCAGGAGATCACATGCGACTGAAATTTCTTGTTCTAGCATTCGCTGTTTCGCTGTCGGCGCAGGCACAGACCGAAATCCAGTGGTGGCACTCGATGGCCTCGGTCAATAACGAATGGGTCAATGACCTGGCCAAGGACTTCAACGCCAAGCAAAGCCGCTACAAGATCGTTCCGACTTTTAAGGGTAATTATGACGAGTCGATGACCGCCGCAGTCGCCGCCTACCGCGCTGGCAATGCGCCGCATATCCTGCAGGTTTTTGAAGTCGGTACGGCGACGATGATGGCCAACAAACAGGCGATCGTTCCAGTCACCAAGGTGATGAAGGACGGCGGCCAGAAGTTCGATCCATCGTCGTATATCCCGGCGGTGGCTGGCTACTATACGGCGTCCGATGGTCAGATGCTGAGCTATCCGTTCAACAGTTCGACGACCGTTTTCTACTACAACAAGGACGCCTTCAAGGCCGCCGGCTTGAATCCCGACGTTCCGCCGGCGACCTGGATCGAAGTGACGCAGGCCGCGGCCAAGCTCAAGGCCAACGGTCACCAGTGCCCGCTCACCATCGCGTGGCAGAGCTGGACCCAGCTCGAGAGCTTCTCATCCTGGCACAACGTCGAGTTCGCCACCAAGGGCAACGGCATGGGCGGCCTTGATGCCCGTTTGAAGGTCAATTCGCCGCTGCACGTTCGTCACATCGAAAACCTCGCCAATATGGCCAAGCAGGGCCTGTTCGTCTACAAGGGGCGGACCAGCGTTCCCGAGCCGTCCTTCGTCTCCGGCGAGTGCGCGATGATCACCACGTCGTCGGGTTTCTACGGCAACGTCAAGAAGAACGCCAAGTTCGCCTTCGGGCTGTCGACGCTGCCCTACTATCCTGATGTTCCCGGCGCGCCGCAAAATACCGTGATCGGCGGCGCCAGCCTGTGGGTGATGGCCGGCAAGAAAGCCGACGAGTACAAGGGCGTTGCCGAGTTCTTCAGCTACCTCTCGAGTCCCGAAGTGCAATCGGCGAGCCACCAGCGCACCGGCTACCTGCCGGTCACCATGGCCGCTTTTGCGCTGACCGAGAAATCGGGTTTCTACAAGGCCAACCCGGGGACTGATGTGGCGCCGAACCAGATGATCCGCAAGACGACCGATGTTTCGCGCGCCATCCGCCTGGGCAACTATGTGCAGATCCGCACCATCGAGGACGAAGAACTCGAACAGGTGTGGGCCGGCAAAAAGACCGCCAAGGAGGGGCTCGACGCCATCGTCAAGCGCGGTGACGAGCAGCTGGCGCGCTTCCAGAAGGCCAACCACTAAACTGATCAAACCACAACGAGCACAACGACACAACGAAACACCGGATGGAACGGCTTACCGATTAACACGAAGCACAATCGTTCCTTACAGGATTTCGCTGTAGACGCAACGAAGGGCGTTGTGTTCGTTGTGAACGTTGTGGTTCATCGAATTTTCAAGCGCAAAAACAACAACAAATGGAAAAACGCGTCCGCTTCGTCTCATCGTGGCTGCCCTGGGTGTTGATCGCACCGCAGATGGCTGTCGTGCTGGTGTTCTTTTTTTGGCCTGCCGGCCAGGCGCTCTATCAAAGCGTGTTGACCCAGGGGATCTTCGGCGGCGACACGGTGTTCGTCGGCGCCGAGAACTTCGAGCGATTGTTTGCCGACGAGTCCTATCTTGAGTCGTTCAAAACGACGGCGGTATTTTCGCTGCTGGTCGCCGTCTGCGGCATGGGGCTGTCACTGCTGCTGGCGGTGATGGCCAATCGCGTGGTGCGCGGTTCGGGGATTTACAAAACCCTGCTGATCTGGCCCTACGCCGTCGCGCCGGTGGTCGCCGGCGTGCTTTGGCTATTCATGTTCGCCGCGCCGATGGGGATTGTTTCCTTTGTCCTGCGCGCGCTAGGCATCGAATGGAATCACCTGCTCAACGCCAACCATGCGATGACGCTGATCGTCGTCGCCGCGGTCTGGAAGCAGCTTTCGTACAATTTCCTGTTTTTTCTCGCCGGCTTGCAGTCGATCCCGAAATCGCTGATCGAAGCGGCGGCGATCGACGGCGCTTCACCCTGGCACCGCTTCTGGACCATCGTCTTCCCGCTGCTCTCGCCGACCACTTTCTTTCTGCTGGTGATCAACGTCGTCTATGCCTTCTTCGATACCTTCGGCATCGTCGATGCGACGACCCACGGCGGCCCGGGCAAGGACACCGCGATTCTGGTCTATAAGGTCTACGTCGACGGCTTCAAGGCGATGGACATGGGCGGCTCGGCGGCGCAGTCGGTGGTGCTGATGGTCATCGTCGTGACGCTGACGGTGATCCAGTTTCATTACGTCGAGAAGAAAGTGCAGTACTGAGATGGCTACGCAGAGGGGAATTCGATGATCGAACGTCGCCGCGGTTTGACGATCCTGTCGCACGCGATCCTGCTGGTTGGCGTCGCAATTGTCGCTTTTCCCTTGTATCTCACGTTGATCGCCTCGACGCAGAGCGCCGAGCAGATTGCGCAGTCGGTTCCGATGTCGCTGTGGCCCGGCAGCAATGCGCTGGAGACCTACCGCACCGCGTTGTTTGGCGGCGCCACCAGCGCCGGCACCAAGATTCCTGGCGCCGCGTCGATGATGTGGGTGAGCCTCGTCAGCGCGCTGATCATCGCCATCGGGAAAATCGCGATTTCGATGCTCTCGGCTTTCGCTCTTGTCTATTTTCGTTTTCCCTTTCGCAGCGTCGTTTTCTGGATGATCTTCGTCACGCTGATGCTGCCCGTCGAGGTGCGTATCGGACCGACCTACGAGGTCGTCGCCGGGCTCGGCATGCTCAACAGCTATGCCGGACTGACGGTGCCCTTGATCGCTTCGGCGACCGCGACTTTCCTGTTCCGCCAGTTCTTCCTGACTGTCCCCGACGAGCTGGTCGAGGCGGCGCGCGTCGACGGCGCCGGGCCGATGCGCTTTTTCAAGGACATCCTGCTGCCCTTGTCGACCACCAGCATCGCCGCGCTCTTCGTGATCCAGTTCATTTACGGCTGGAACCAGTACCTGTGGCCGCTGCTGATGACCACCAACGAAGAGATGTACCCGGTGGTGATGGGAATCAAGCGCCTGATCGGCGGCGAGTCGTTTACCGAGTGGAACGTGGTGATGGCCACCGCCATCCTGGCCATGCTGCCGCCCGCGTTGGTCGTCATGCTGATGCAGAAATGGTTCGTCAAGGGCCTGGTGGACGTGGAGAAATAGCTTTGCGTCCGACCAGGCATGCCGTCGTTCCGACCTCAATCAGACTTAAAAACTCATTTGACCACAACGAACATGCCGCGAAGCCAATCCCGCGGGACAACGATCGCGAAGAAAAGACAATTACTTGCAACGTATTGATGAACCACCCAGAAGGTGAATCACAGTAACATCGGAAAACCAAGAATCTTCGTTGTGTCCGTCGTACCCCAAGGGTATTTCCTGCGGGGCATGTCGTTGCGGTTCGAACTGCGGTTTCTAGGATCAACATTTACTGAGCCCCTATGGCATCAATCACCCTGAACAACGTCGTCAAGCGCTACGGCAGTGGCAAAGCCGCCAATCAGGTCATTCACGGCGTCAGCGCCAAGATCGACGACGGCGAATTCGTCGTCGTCGTCGGACCGTCGGGTTGCGGCAAATCGACGCTGCTGCGCATGGTCGCCGGGCTCGAAGAAATCACCGGCGGCGAGATCATGATCGGCGATCGCGTGGTCAATGCGCTTGAACCGTCCGAGCGCGACATCGCGATGGTCTTTCAGAACTACGCGCTTTACCCGCACATGAACGTCTTCGACAACATGGCTTATGGTCTGAAGATCGCCAAGGTGCCGATGGATGAGATCAAAGCGCGGGTCGCCAAGGCGGCGAAGATTCTCGAACTGGGCGAATTCATGAAGCGCAAGCCGCGCGAGCTTTCGGGCGGACAGCGTCAGCGCGTGGCGATGGGACGCGCCATCGTTCGCCAGCCGCAGGTCTTCCTGTTCGACGAACCGCTCTCCAATCTGGACGCCAAGTTGCGTGCGCATACGCGGCTTGAAATCCAGAAGCTGCACCGCGAACTGGGCATCACCTCGCTATTCGTGACGCACGACCAGGTCGAGGCAATGACGCTGGCGCAGCGAATGATCGTCATGAACGGTGGCGTGATGGAGCAGTTCGGAACGCCCGACGAGGTTTACTCGCGTCCGGCTACGACCTTCGTCGCCAGCTTCATCGGCTCGCCGCCGATGAACTTGCTCAGGAACGCGCCCGATTCCGAGCCGGGAACAGTCGTCGGCATCCGCCCCGAGCATCTGGAGATCACCACCGGCGGCTGGGCACTGCGCGTCGATGCGCTTGAAATGCTCGGCTTCGAACGCCTGATCTACGGGCGCTGGCAGCATGGTACCGGCAACGAAATGGTGATCGTCCGCAGCGACGAAGCGCAGTCGGTCCCCGAACTTAACAGCATCATCCATGTCACGCCGCGCGCCGACCGCCTGCATGTTTTCGATGCGGCGACCGGCAAGCGCCTGTCGGCGAAAGACTGAACGCAACAAGCCTGCATCGCCCGTTTTTTGAGCAAGCGAAAAAAGTCCTGTTCCAGCATCGACCTAAGCGAGTTATCCCAAGCTTATCCACAGGCTTGTGAGGGCTTTCTGTGGATAGTGTCGCTGCGCTCGTCAGCGCGAAACGAGGCTACTGACAATAGTCGACCGCGCTGATGTAGCTGCCTTCGCCGATGGCGATTGTGTACATCGTGGTTTTCGACTGGTTGTCGAGCGCTGGCGTGACTTCGGCGACCTTGCAGCTTTTTCCGCCGTTACAGCTCACCGTCAGCGTGTAGGTTCCGAGCATTTCTCGCATCATCACGGGAACGGTTTCGCCGCCTGGCTGAGCGTAGGTTTTCCAATGCTCAGCGATACACGTGGCAACGCTCTGTGCCTCTTTGGCGCTGCGAAAAACCAGGTCGGCTTTGTTGCGCATCAAATCGTCCTGACTGGCGCAGCCAAGCAGCAATAGCGGCGCGACGAGGGTGTATTTATTGATCATGATTTCGTTGGGCTCTCTCGTTCAGTGGTGTCCGCCTTCTCAAGTCGATTGCAAGCGGCCGCGAAACTTGAAGTAAGCCGTGTCGTACGCTTTCCGTCAAGTGCACAATGCACGCGGTGGTTTTCACCTGCACGATCTGCGCATCTTCATCGGCGACGACGTTTCATCCACAGAAGCCGTGGGCAAGTCTGTGGAAAACCTCTGGATAAGCCAGCGAAGTCGATGGGTGCAAAGGGATTTTTCCGGCTGTCCACGATTTAGTCGGGGCTGCCAAGGAACCGGGACCTTGCCTCTCGTGTCCTAGCAAGTGTGTTGGTTTTGACCTTGAACGCTTCGAGAGGAGAGCATGTATGAACCTCTATCTTGATGGTAGGACGGGTAAGGAACGACGGGATTACGATCTCAAATTTCCCCAAGCGGTGGAATGTCGGATGACCGCCGAGCGACGCAACCCGAGGATGCTTGCCGACAAAATGGCCGACTACAACCGAGTGCTGTCGGAAGGCTACTGGGGAGCATCCGAAGATGACTCAACGACAGAATAGAACTGGAAAGGATCGCCGCTGGCATCGCCTTCCTTTTCCCGGCGTGCTCAATCGTCGCCTAAGCGCTGATCGGCGCAAGCCTGAGGTTGATATCGCCCCTTGTTGAGCGTGCTTCGTCGTGACCAACGAGACGGGCGGTACGGCGTCTGGTCGAATCTGCGTCAGTATTTCCAGGGCCGTGCCCTCTGCCGGGGTAGAATAGCGCCTGACTCAAGTTGGTGGGAGATGGTGCCTGGACTGCCCTTCAGTGGAAACTAGTTTCCCAAAGAGCATCGCCCGTGCTTTTTCGCGCAGCTTTTCTCCGTCAACCGACGATCTCTTCGTTGTCAGCATGGCGGATCTTCGCAACGGTCGCTTGCTGAACGCGAGTTGCACCAACGAGTTACATCCTGAGTTGAACCATGAATGCAGAATAAAGTGGGATTGTGTTGAACAGAATTAAAAAAAGCCGCAAAACCATGTGGTCATGCAGCTTTCATTATTTTCTCGGAACGGCATCGAATGTTGCTTGGTGCCCAGGAAGGGACTCGAACCCCCACAGTGTTGCCACCACTAGGACCTGAACCTAGCGCGTCTACCAATTTCGCCACCTGGGCAATTCCAGAGAAGCGCGAATTCTAAAGGATCATAAAAAAATGTCAATCAAAAAACTATCCAAAACAAGAAAAAGCGATCCATACTTCGACCGCGAAGTCGCCAAATACGAGCAACCGCTACCGTCGCGCGAGTACATTCTGCAAGTCGTCGAAGGGCAGGGGACGCCGGTCTCGTTCGAGCAACTGTGCGTCTTGCTCGACATTCATCAGGACGAACACACGATGTTCCAGCGCCGGTTGCGCGCCATGGAGCGCGAGGCGCAACTGATGCGCAACCGCAAGGACGCGTACATCGTCCCCGAACTCGCCAGCCTGATCGCCGGCCGCGTCGAGGGGCATGCCGACGGCTACGGCTTCCTGGTTCCGGACGACGGCGGCGACGACCTGTTCCTCGACAACAAGCAGATGTCCCGGGTGCTGCACCGCGACCGCGCGCTGGCGCGGGTGGTCGGGATCGATCGCAAGGGGCGGCGCGAAGGGGCGATCGTCGAAGTGCTCGAACGCGCCAACCATATGGTCGTCGGTCGCGTGCTGGTCGAGCACGGGATTACCGTGGTCGTCCCCGAAAACCGGCGCATCAACCAGGACATCCTGGTCACCCCCGACAAGAAATCCAAGGCCAAGGCTGGCCAGGTGGTGATGGTCGAAATCATCGAGCAGCCGAGCCGCCATGCGCAGCCGATCGGGCGCATCGTCGAAGTGCTCGGCAATTACGCCGATCCGGGAATGGAAATCGAAATCGCGTTGCGCAAGCACGATCTGCCTTTCGAGTTCTCGGCCAAGGTCGTCGAGGAAACCAAGGCCTTGCCTGACAAGGTCAGGAAATCCGAATGGGACGGCCGCAAAGACATTCGCGATCTGCCGCTGGTGACCATCGACGGCGAGACGGCGCGCGATTTCGACGACGCCGTTTTCGCGGAGAAGAAAGGTCGGGGCTGGCGACTGGTGGTGGCGATCGCCGACGTCAGCCACTACGTTCGTCCCGGGATGGCGCTCGACCGCGAGGCGATGGAGCGCGGCAATTCGGTCTATTTCCCACGCCGGGTGATCCCGATGTTGCCGGAGAAGCTATCCAACGGGTTGTGTTCATTGAATCCCGATGTCGAGCGCCTGGCGATGGTCTGCGACATGCAGATCAACAACAGCGGCGAGATCAAGGACTACAGCTTCTACCCGGCAGTTTTCCGCTCGCGCGCACGGCTCACCTACAATCAGGTGTGGAGCTGGCTCGCCAACGAAGCGGTTCCCGACAACGATATCCACCGCGCGCTGCAGCCGCAGCTGCAATCGCTCTACGGACTCTTCCAGGTGCTGCTCAAGGCGCGCCACAAGCGCGGTGCGATCGACTTCGAGACGATCGAGACGATGATGCTGTTCAACGAGCAGGGAAAAATCGACAACATCGTTCCCGTTTATCGCAACGACGCGCATCGCCTGATCGAGGAGTGCATGCTGGCGGCCAACGTTTGCGCCTCGGCTTTCCTTGAGGAATACAAGCAGAGCTGTTTGTACCGCGTGCACGAAGGCCCGACGCCCGAGAAGCTCGAAGGCTTGCGCGACTTCCTCAAGGAATTCGGCCTTGGCCTGCCCGGCGGCGATAGCCCGACGGCCAAGGACTACGGCACGCTGCTCGAAAAAATCAAGCCGCGCCCCGACGCCCAACTGCTGCAGACGGTGATGCTGCGCTCGCTGCGCCAGGCGGTGTACAGCCCGGACAACGTCGGTCACTTCGGTCTGTCCTACGAGCATTACACGCACTTCACTTCGCCGATCCGGCGCTATCCTGACCTCCTGGTGCATCGTTCGATCAAGTCGGTGCTCGATGGAACCAATTATCGGCCGGGCAAGTGGGACGAAATCGGCATGCACTGCTCGATGACCGAGCGGCGCGCCGACGAGGCGACGCGCGACGTCAATAACTGGCTCAAGTGCTACTACATGCGCGACCGCATCGGCGAGGAGTTCGCCGGGACGATCGCTTCGGTGGTTCCTTTCGGCGTCTTCGTCGCGCTCGATTCGGTTTATGTCGAGGGGCTGGTTCACGTCTCTGAACTCGGCGAGGATTACTTCCAGTTCGACAACGTCAAGCACCAGATGCTCGGCGAGCGCAGCGGCCAGCGCTACCGCCTGGGCGATCGCATGCAGGTCAAGCTGGTGCGTGCCGACCTGGAAACCGGCCGCATCGACTTCGTTCTCGCGACGCCGACGGCTTCCTCGCGCACACCATCGCCCAAGCTCGCTTCGACGCCGTTTGCCGCTGCGCCGAGCAAGTCGGCGACTAAATCCGCTGCCAAAACAGCCGTCAAGCCGGCAGCGAAAGCCGTTGCCAAACCGGTCGTCAAGGTCGCTACCAAGCCGGGATTCAAAAAAGCCGCCGAGGCGGTGGCCAAGTCGGCGTCGAAGGTGTTGGCCAAGGCTTTGGCCTCGGTCAAGGGATCGGCCAAGACCAAGGCTGCGGCCAAGGCCGCAGCGGCAGCCGAGTCGCTCAAGGCCGTCACGCCCAAGAAAGCCGCGCCCAAGCCCGCCGCCGCCAGCAAGAAAAAACCGAACGCCAAAAAGCGGCAGGCGCCGTTCTGATGCAATTGCCGGGCAGCACCACAGCTGTCCGGCGTCGAGTACACTGTCGCCCCTTTGCCCTAGAGGCCAACCTAAAAAACGCAATTTAAGCCACAACGACATGCCCCGCAGGAAATATCCCTGGGGTACCGCGGGCACAACGACGAACATCGGCTTTGAAGAATGTGATGCCTCACCCGCTGGCTGTCTCACAAAAGCGATTTAGCTTATTGTTTTTTCGTTGTGTTCGTTGTGCTCGCCGTGGTTAACTGCTTTTCCCAGGATCAATTCATGTCACAACTCAGCTTCATCCACGGTTTTCACGCGATCATCGCCAAATTGCGTCATCAGCCCGACGCCATCGTCGAAATTTTCATCGACGCCGAGCGCCACGACGCGCGCGTCCGCGACCTGATGCGACACGCCGAATTGCACGCCGTCAAGGTCGTTCCGGTCGATTCGAAACGCCTCGAAGGCATGGCCGGCGGCGGCATGCGGCACCAGGGCGTGGTCGCCAGAGTGTCGGGGCAGTCGCATCACGTGACGCTCGACGACGTGCTCGATACGCTTGAGGAACCGGCCTTCTTGCTGGTGCTCGACGGTATCCAGGACCCGCACAATCTGGGCGCCTGCCTGCGCGTCGCCGACGCCGTCGGTGCGCACGCGGTGATCGCGCCAAAGGATAGAGCGGTCGGGCTGACGCAAACGGCGATCAAGGTCGCCAGCGGCGCAGCCGAGAGCGTCCCCTACATCACCGTGACCAACCTCGCGCGAACGCTGCGCGAACTCAAGGAGCGCGAAATTTGGGTGGTCGGCACCGACGCCGACGCCAAGGAAGACCTCTACACCGCGCAGTGGCCGGTCGCCACCGCCTGGGTGCTCGGTGCCGAAGGCGACGGCATGCGCCGCCTGACGCGCGAGAACTGCGACCAGCTGGTGACCATTCCGATGCTCGGCTCGGTGCAGAGCCTCAACGTCTCGGTGGCCTCCGGTGTTTGCCTCTATGAGGCGAGGCGCCGGCGCGGGAACTGAGCAGCGCGGTTTTTGTCGTAGGCTTGCGCGGTTCAGGATTTAACCTGACCCACGGGCGCGCAGGGCAGGGCGCCAAGAGGGAACCCACGGAATGGAGAGAGCGATGCATAAGCCGCTAGCGATGTCCAAAATGAATCCCGGTGTGGTCTGGTTGTCGGCCGAAGTGAATGTGCCCAAGCCGATCAAGGTCGATTCGCCAGCGATCGAAGTGATGACTGATCTACGGCAGGTGTCGGCGGCGACGGTCGCGGCGAGCGAAAGCATTGCCGATGCCAGCCAGAAGATGATTGCGCGCCGCGTTCGGCTGCTGCTGGTGGTCGGCGACGACGGGCTGATCGAAGGCCTGATTTCGGCGCGCGACACGATGGGCGAAAAGCCGGTCAAGCTGTTGCAGGAACGGCGCGGCGCCAAGTTCAGCGATCTTGTCGTCGGCGACCTGATGGTGCCGCGGCAGGCCATCGACGTGCTCGATATCGAGGCGGTATGGCGCGCCCAGGTCGGCGCCATCATCGCCACGCTCAAGGCGCACGGGCGCCAGCATGCGTTGGTCGTCGAGTACGACCAACTGCGCGGCAGCGAAGTCGTTCGCGGTATTTTTTCGGCGACGCAGATCGCGCGCCAGCTCGGCATTGCGATCCCGATCTTCTCGGTGGCGCAGACCTTTGCCGAGATCAGCTCGGCGCTGGAAAAGTAGACCGGGCAGGCCGTATCCTCCCCGGCGACTTCCACGCGATGCCCTGAAGGCCAATATCCATGCGGCTTTCAGGGCATCGCTGCGAGGCTCGGTGAAAACAGGCTGGAACACTGCGCCGCTCGTGCTGTATCCTTGCGCGTTTCCCCGTTTCAAATCCCAGCCTTTTTGACGAAAAGAGATCCCGTGCAATTCAAGATGTCCGAAAACTCGTTGTTCGCCTACCTGCTGCGCTCGCCGTGGTGGATCAGTGTGGCGGTCGCCGTGGCGCTGGTACTGCTGGCGCGCTTCGTGCTGCCCGACGAGTACGTCTTCTATGCGTTGTCTTTCGCCGTTCCCTTCGTGATCACCGCGGTGATGGCCGCCTGGAAGCAGCGCCACGTTCCCAGCGAAGCGCGCGTCGAGTCGACGCTCGAAGCGGTCAGCGCGATGTCCTGGCGCGATTTTTCGGCGCTGCTCGAGCAGGCTTACCAGCGTGACGGCTACGCCGTGACGCGCCGCGATGGCGCCGCCGATTTCACGCTGGTCAAGGGCAACCGCAGCGTGCTGCTCTGCGCCAAGCGCTGGAAAGCGGCGAGTCACGGCCTCGAGCCGTTGCGCGAACTCGATGCGGCGCGTCGCGCGCAGGAGGCCAACGAAGCGATCTACATCGCCGCCGGAGCGGTCACCGACAACGCGCGACGTTTCGCCGCCGAGCATCGAGTCCGGCTGATGGAAGGCCAGGAACTGACGCAGTTGCTGCGTCTTACCAAAAGCGCGGTGAAGAAGGTCTGACGCCCGCCTCAGGGCTTCTCGGCGACCAGCAGAAAGACCGGGAAGTCCTTTTCGCCGCCGCTCGCCACGGCTTTTCGAATGGTGAAGACGGTCGAGCAGCGGATATTGCGAAATCCCGCGTCAATCGCCTGGCGCTGCAGCGTTTTGCGGTCGAAGCCGTGGTGCCCGGTAAAGCCGGCGCCGTGAAACGAACCGTCTTCGCTATCGAGGTCGGCCAGGCAGAGATAGCCCGGCGACTTGAGCAGCGCGTAGAGTGCGCGCAGCAAGGCGTCGGTGTCGTCGATGTGGTGCAAGGTCATCAGGCTATGGATCAGGTCGAACCGATCATCCGGCAGCGGATCGTTCGCCAGGTCGAGCTTGAGCGCGCTCATGTGATCGATGACAGCGGCCTTTATCTTCTCTTCGAGCACGGCGAGCATTCCGCTCGAACTGTCAGCCAGCGTGAGGTGCTTGAACTGCTCGCGCAGCGCGAAACTGAGCAGACCTGTTCCGCAGCCGTACTCGAGTGCGCTCATCTGCGGCTCAAGCGCCACCTGAGCGCGGATTTCCCGCGCCACGGCCTCGGCGCGCGCCGCCTTCATCGGATCGTCATCCCAGGTTTTTGCGCGTGAATCGAAGTTCATGATTGGTCCGTCCCTTGGCGATATTGGCTTGAGTCGTCTATTGGACCATAGAAAACGCCCAGACTGTCCGGGCGTTTTCCACTTCGAGTCTGCCACGAGCGATCAGACGATCATCCCGGCACCGACCGTATTGTTGGTCGTCTCGTCGATGACGATGAAGGCGCCGGTCGCTCGGCTATCGCTGTAGCGGTCGGCGAAGATCGGTTGCGCAAGCTTGAAGCTGACCTTGGCGATGTCGTTCATCGCCAGCTTGTCAGCGCCCTGGTGCTCGATGGCGTTGATGTCCATGCGAAATTCGATGCCAGCGAGCATCGCCTTGGTCTCGCGCGTGGTGTGGCGGATCAGGTACTTGCGGCGCGCATCGAGCGGCGTTTCCGAGAGCCAGCAGAGCATGGCGTCGATCTGCTTGGTGACCTGCGGCAGGTCGCCAGTTTTGACGATCATGTCGCCGCGCGAGATGTCGATCTCGTCGTCGAGCAGAATGGTGACCGACTGTTCGGCGAAGGCGCTTGGGCGTGATTGAGCCATGATCTCTATGTCCTTGACGCGGCTCTCGCGACCCGAAGGCAGCACGCTCACTGTGTCGCCGACCGCTACTGTGCCCGATTCGACGCGGCCCATGAAGCCGCGGTAGTCGTGCAGTTGGGGGTTGGCCGAATCCTGCGGCCGGCAGACGTACTGCACCGGGAAGCGGAAGGGCTCGGTGTGCGCGGTGTGCGTGGTGCTCGCGGCTTCCAGTACCTCGATCAGCGTCGGTCCCCGGTACCAGTCGAGATGGTCGCCGCGCTCGACGACCATGTCGCCGGCGAGCGCCGACATAGGAATGAAGCGAACGTCCTCGATGCCGAGCTTGGCAGCGAATTCGAGGTAGTCGGTCATGATGGTGTTGAAGACGTCCTGCGAATAGTCGACGAGGTCCATCTTGTTGATGGCAACGATCAGGTGCGGGATGCCCACCAGGTGCGTGAGGTAGGAGTGGCGGCGCGTCTGCGTGAGAACGCCGCGGCGTGCGTCGATCAGGATGATGGCGAGGTCGGCGGTCGACGCGGCGGTGACCATGTTGCGCGTGTATTGCTCGTGGCCCGGCGCGTCGGCGATGATGTACTTGCGCGTTCCGGTAGTGAAGTAGCGGTAGGCGACGTCGATGGTGATTCCCTGTTCGCGCTCGGCCTGCAGGCCGTCGGTGAGGAGTGACAGGTCGATGGCGTCCATGCCGCGCTTCTTCGAAGTGCGCTCGATCGCCGACAGCGTGTCGGCGAGGATCGTCTTCGAGTCGAAGAGCAGGCGGCCGATCAGCGTGCTCTTGCCGTCGTCGACGCTGCCGCAGGTCAGAAAGCGCAGCAACCCATTATCGACGGCGGGGATGTTTTCGATGGCGGACATTAGAAATACCCTTCTTTCTTGCGTTGTTCCATTGAGGCGTCGGACGTCTGGTCGTCGAGGCGTGTCGCGCCGCGCTCGGTGATCGTCGTCGTCGCCGTCTCGGCGATGATCTTGGCGATGGTGTCGGCGTCGGACTCGACCGGCGCGGTACAGGTGATGTCGCCGACGGTGCGAAAGCGCACCTGCACCGTTTCGACGACATCGCCGGGCCGCGCCGGCGTCACCGCGGTGACCGGCAGCATGCCGCTCTGACGGCGGACGATCTGCCGCCGATGCGCGAAGTAGATAGGCGGCAGTTCGAGTTGCTCGCGCTCGATGTATTGCCAGACGTCGAATTCGGTCCAGTTCGAGATCGGGAAAACGCGGATGTTCTCGCCCTTGAAGGCGCGCGCGTTGTAGAGGTCCCACAGTTCGGGGCGCTGGTTCTTGGGGTCCCACTGGCCGAACTCGTCGCGGAACGAGAAGATTCGCTCCTTGGCGCGTGCTTTCTCCTCGTCGCGGCGCGCGCCGCCGATGCACGCGTCGAAGCCGAATTCCTCGATCGCTTCGAGCAGCGTCACCGACTGGTGCTTGTTGCGCGATTCCCCTTCCGATTTGAGCACTACCGTGCCGCGCGCCATCGAGTCCTCGACCGAACGCACGATCAGCCGCTCGCCGAGATCGGCGGCGCGCTTGTCGCGAAAGTCGACGACTTCCTGGTAGTTGTGGCCGGTGTCGATGTGCATCAGTGGAAAGGGAAAACGGCCCGGCCGAAAGGCCTTCTCGGCGATACGCAGCAGGCAGATCGAGTCCTTGCCGCCGGAGAACAGCAGCACCGGGTTGGCGCACTGGCCGGCGACCTCGCGCATGATGTGGATGGCCTCGGATTCGAGCCAGTCGAGGTGGGAGAGCGTTTGTTTGGTGAGAGTAGTCATCGTTTAACTTTTTAAAAACAGCGCCTTCAACACGGAGTACACAGAGACACGGAGGGCACGGAGAAAAACCAAAGAAAACTCTGTGTTCTCCGTGTCTCCGTGATCTCCGTGTTGAGAGAGGTTTAGGCCTATTTCACGTGCAGCCCGCATTCCTTGGATTCCGGAGATTCCCACCACCAGCGTCCCGAGCGGATGTCTTCGCCGGGGGTGATTGGGCGGGTGCAGGGGGCGCAGCCGATGCTGGGGTAGAACGCATCGTGCAGCGCGTTGTAAGGAACGTCGTTGAGCTTGAGATAGGCCCATACCTCTTTTTCGCTCCAGTCGGCCAGCGGGTTGAATTTCTCAAGGCCGTTGCCGTCGTCGAACGAACGCAGCGGCAGGCCTTCGCGCGTCGCCGACTGCTGCGCGCGCAGTCCGGTGATCCAGGCTTTCTTGCCGGCCAGTGCGCGTTGCAGCGGCTCGACCTTGCGCGCGTGGCAGCAGGCTTTGCGCAACTCGACCGACTCGTAGAAGCCGTTGATACCGTGTTGCCGTGTATAGGCTTCGACCAGCTCGTGGCGCGGGTTGTAGAGCTTGAGCGCGACGCCGTAGTGGTCCTTGACATTGGCGATCAGCTCGTAGGTTTCGAGCGGCAGGCGGCCGGTATCGAGCGAGAAGATCCCGATGTCGAGCTTGTCGCGAACGATCAGGTCGGTGAGCACCATGTCTTCGGCGCCCAGGCTGTTGGCGAAGACGGCGGGGGCGAAGTCGCTGGCGATATGCTGCAAGAGCGTGCGCGCCGCCGCCGTTTTCTGCCCGACGGATTCGAGCAGCGCCGGGTCGTCGAGTTTGATGTTGATGGCCATGGTCAGAGCGCGCGGCGGCGAAAGAGCGGCTGCGGCTGGTCGGCCGCCGCCTGGTAGGACTCGGAGAAGTCGTCGAGGCTGGCGAGCGCGGCGGCGAAGTCCTTGTCTTCGCGCAGCGCGTAGGCGTCGATGCCGCAGCGCTTCATGAAGTAGAGCTGGTCCTGCAGCACGTCGCCGACGGCGCGGATCTCGCCTTGGAAGCCGTAGCGTTCGCGCAGCAGCCGCGCGGTCGAATAGCTGCGCCCGTCGGTGAATTTCGGGAAATTGACGCCGATGACGGTAAGGCGATCGAGGTCGCCGGCGATCGCTTCCGGGTCTTCGCCGGCGTCGAGCCAGACGCCGTGCGCTATGCCACTCTTGATGATTTCGCCCTGGCGCGCCAGCCACACGGCAAGGGGCAACAGGGCCGGCGAGCCGGGCAGGGCGACGGTCTCGGCGCTCTCGCCTGCAGCGAGTTTGACGACCAGCCGCGGGTCGTCGACGATCTGTCCGTTCTTGATGAGCTTAGGCATGAGTGGCTTTCGTGAAGGCGTCGGTGTCGCTGCTTTCGGCGGCGGCCGCTTTGCTCTGATCGCGGCCGGCGTAGGCGCGCGCCTTGAACGGTGGCAGTCCAATTCGCGCGAAGGTGTCGATGAAGCGTTCGCTGTCGCTGCGCTGTTCGAGATAAACGCTGACCAGCGCTTCGATCACCTGCGGCACTTCCTCGGCGGTGAACGACGGGCCGATCACCTTGCCGATCGTCGCCTCCTTGCCCTGCCGGCCGCCGACGGTGATCTGGTACCACTCCTCGCCGTTCTTGTCGACGCCGAGGATGCCGATGTTGGCGACGTGGTGGTGGCCGCACGAGTTCATGCAGCCCGAGATGTTGAGCGACAGCTCGCCGATGTCGTAGAGGTAGTCGAGGTTGTCGAAGCGCTTCTGCACCGCGTCGGCAACCGGCACCGAGCGCGCGTTTGCCAACGCGCAGAGGTCGCCGCCGGGGCAGCAGATCATGTCGGTCAAGAGGCCGATGTTGGGCGTCGCCAATCCTGCTGCCCGGGCGATTTTCCAGACGTCGTAGAGATCGGCCTGCCTGATGTCGGGCAGCACGATATTCTGCTCGTGAGTGACGCGCAGCTCGCCGAAAGCGAAGCGGTCGGCGAGGTCGGCGACGACTGCCATCTGCTCGGCGCTGATGTCGCCGGGGGCGACGCCGGGCGCCTTGAGCGACAGCGTCAGCGCCGCATAGCCGGCGACTCGGTGCGCGTGGACGCTGCGCCGGACCCAGGCGGCGAAGGACTTGTCGTCCTTGAGCTGGGCGGCGAAAGAGACGTCTTCGGCGGGCAGCGCGGCGTAGGCGAACGGTGCGAAGTGCGCGGCGATGCGCTCGAATTCTTCATCGGGCAGCGTCGTCGGGCCGTCCTTGGAGTAGGACCATTCCTCATCGACCTGGCGCGCGAATTCTTCGATCCCCAGTGCATTGACCAGGATCTTGATGCGCGCCTTGTAGAGGTTGTCGCGCCGGCCGTGGCGGTTATAGACGCGCAGGATGGCGTCGAGGTAGGACAGCAGATGGCGGCGCGGAAGAAACTCGCACAGCAGCTTGCCGATCACCGGCGTGCGGCCCATGCCGCCGCCGACGAAGACCTTGAGTCCGAACTCTCCCGTTTCGTTGCGCACCACCTCGAGTCCGACGTCGTGCGCACGGATCACCGCGCGATCCTCTGTAGCCGCACTGACGGCGATCTTGAACTTGCGCGGCAGGAAGGCGAACTCGGGGTGGAAGGTCGAGCACTGGCGCAGTACTTCGCAATACGGGCGCGGGTCGGTCAGCTCGTCGGGGGCAATGCCGGCGAAGTGGTCGGTGGTGACGTTGCGGATGCAGTTGCCCGAGGTCTGGATGGCGTGCATCTCGACGGTCGCCAGTTCGGCGAGAATCTCCGGCGTTTCCTCGAGCTTCGGCCAGTTGAGCTGCATGTTCTGGCGCGTCGTGAAATGGCCGATACTGCGGTCGTAGCGGCGCGAGATCTCGGCGAGCTTGCGCAGTTGCACCGCGGCGAGCTGGCCGTAGGGAATCGCGATGCGCAGCATCGGGCCGTGGCGCTGGATGTAGAGACCGTTCTGCAGGCGCAGCGGACGCAGCTCGTCGTCGGAAAGGGTGCCGGCGAGATTGCGTTCGATCTGGCCGCGATACTGCGCAACACGCTCGTCTATCATCCGCTGGTCAATGCTGTCGTAGTGATACATGGCGAATCCTTCAGTGCCCAAAAAAGGCTTGAAACCACGAAGAAACTGCCGCTTCGTGGTCAATTGCTGTTTTCAATCAATTGAGAATGAGCCGATGGTAGCAGCGCGTAACTTGATCGAAAAAGAATATTCAGTTAGATTGTTAGAACTATTTGTTATTACTGGTCGAAATGAAATTACAGCAACTGCGTTATCTCGTTGAAGTGTCTCGCTGCGGGCTCAACGTTTCCGAGGCCGCCGAGGCGCTCTACACGTCTCAGCCCGGTGTTTCCAAACAGATCAAGCTGCTTGAGGACGAACTTGGCGTGGTCGTCTTCGAGCGCAGCGGCAAGCGCCTGACGGCAATCACCGAGCCAGGAAAACGCGTACTCGAAATCGCCGAGCGCATCCTGCGCGAGACCGAGAACATCAAGCGCGTCGGCGAGGAATACGCCGGCGGCGATTCGGGCAGTCTGGTGATCGCTACCACCCACACGCAGGCGCGTTATGCGCTGCCGCTGGTCGTCAAACGCTTCATCGAGCGCCATCCCAAGGTTCGCCTGTCGATGCACCAGGGCAACCCCGTCCAGATCGCCGAGTGGACGCTCAAGGGCGAGGCCGACATCGCCATCGCCACCGAAGCGCTCGACCAGTATCCGCAGCTGGTGATGCTGCCGTGCTACCAGTGGGGGCACAGCGTGATCGCACCCGACGGTCATCCGATTCTCGCCGAGCGAACGATCTCGCTGGCGACCCTGGCGAAATGGCCGCTGATCACCTATGATCCCGCGTTTGCCGGCCGTTCGCGAATCAGCAGCGCGTTCGAACGTGCGCAACTGACGCCTAACATCGTTCTCGCGGCGCTCGACGCCGACGTGATCAAGACCTACGTGAGCCTCGGCCTCGGTCTCGGGTTGATCGCCAGCATGGCTTACGATCCGGTGCGCGACGTCGGACTGCAAGCGGTCGATGTCGGTCATCTGTTCGGCTCGAATACGACGCGAATCGGCTTGCGGCGCGGTACTTACCTGCGCCAGTACGAGTACGATTTCATCGAGCTGTTTGCCTCACAACTATCGAAAAAAGCCGTCGACATGGCGATGGCCGGTCCAGGAGCCGCAGATGAGTATCAACTTTAATTCGCGCGGGGGTCGGCCCCAAGGGCTGGTCGCCCAACTGCTGACGGTGATCGGCGGCGCGCTGGTGCTCGGCGCGGCGTTCATGTTCTCGCTGGTTTTCTTCGCCGTTCTGGCGATCGCCGGACTGATCTTCTGGCTCTATTTCATGTGGAAGACGCGCGCTTTGCGTCGGCAGATGCGCGAGCAGCTCGACGCAGACGCGCGCCGGCCGGCCAGTCCGCCGCCAGCGCCGGCTTCGGGCGACATCATCGAGGGCGAAGCGGTTCGTGTCGTCGATGAGCGTAGCCGCCTTGGCGAGTAGGTTTCACTTGGCTGCAACTACCCGGTTGCGGCCAGCCGCCTTGGCCTGGTAGAGCGCCGCGTCGGCGGCCTGGATCAGCGTCAGGCTATCGCTTTTAGCGCCGAGCGCGACGGCGATGCCGACGCTCAGCGTCAGCGGAATACGCTGCTTGTTCCACAGGAATTCGTTTTGCTCGACCAGCACGCGGATGCGTTCGCCGATCTGCAGCGCCGCACGCAGGTCGGCGTTGGTTAGAATCGCAGCGAACTCCTCGCCGCCATAGCGGAAAACCAGGTCGACCGAGCGCGAAGAGCTCTTGAGGATTTCGGCCAGTTGGCGCAAGACTGAATCGCCTGCGGCGTGACCATAGTCGTCGTTGATCCGCTTGAAGTGATCGATGTCGAGCATCAGGCAGGCCAGTGGCGCGCCGCTCGATTGCGCGAAGATCCACTCGGAGGCCAGAAAATCGAGCCCGTTGCGGCGATTGGGAAGCTGCGTCAAGGGGTCGGTCAAGGCGTCCTGCAACAGCCGCTTTTGCGCGACGGCAAACTCGTCGGTCGAGCGCATGACGCCGATGCGTTCGCGCTGGATTTCTTCCTTGACGACCAGCATTCGCGCCGCGGCGTTGAGGTGCACGCGCAAGGTTTGCGCGTTGAGCGGCTTGATCAGCACATCGTCGGCGCCGGCGTCGACCGCTTGCAGCGCGCGGTTCTCGATTTCGGGTGACGCGAGCAGTAGCGCATAGCTGTCCTTGCCCCGGGCGCTCTGGCGCAGCTGACGACAGAACTCGACCGCCTTAAGGTCAACTGCCGCCATCTCGACGATGATGATCTGACCCGGACGCTCCAGCGCCTGCGCCAAGCCTTGATCGGTCGCCTCGAGCAGTTCGGGCCGATGGCCGAGGTCCTCGATTTGCTGTATCAGCGGCGAGCGTTCGTCCGTTGCGATGCCGATCAACTGGACGAGCAGGCTCGGCGCGCGGCAGCGCTTGTTTTCGCTGTCGCCGACAGTCCCCATGCGTCGCATCGGCGGGCCTGCGGCGAGCATTTCGGCGAACGGCGGCAGGTCCTGCGTGCGCAGGTGCAACTTGGCGCCCCATTCGCGCCAGCGCCGCACCATGCTGTCGACCAGCGCGTTGAGCTCGTCGCTGTCGATACCGAGGCGTGCGGCACGCGCCAGCAGCGCCGGCAGCAGGCTCCAGCGCGACTCCTCGTCGACCATGCACAGCCGGGCCAGCGCGCTGGCAAAAGACAGGCAGTGGGTCAGTGTCTGTACCCGCGAACCATCGGCGAAGCCGGCATCGTCAGGGTTGTCGTGGTGGAAGGCGGCCTGGATCAGGACCTCGGGCAGCCCCCATTCGGCGAGCATGCTGGCGGCCAGATCGAGGTGATCCATGCCGAAACGTTGCTGCTCGATCGGCGTCAGGTCGAGGCTGTTTTCGCGCGCGTCGACCAGCAGCTCCGAATATTCCTGTGGAAAGATCGACGCCAGCGCCAGTTCGCCGATCCTCGACAACAGCCCGATGGTGAACAGCTCCTCGCTGGCGATCTGGGCAAAATGGGCGAGCTGCTGGCAGGCGATTCCAGTGGCCAGCGAGTGCGCCCAGAAACCTTCGTAATCGAAGGCAGCGCAGCGGCCCTGGCGGTGCTCGTTCATCACCGAGAGGCCGATCACCAGGTCGCGCAGGCGAAAGGTGCCGAGCGCGATGATCGCCCCGTGCAAGGAGACGATCGGGCGCGAGCGGCCAAAGATTGCGGCATTGGCGAAATAGAGAATGCGCCCGGCGATCGCCGGATCGGACTGGACCAGTTGCACCAGGTCGGCGACCCGGTAATCATCGCGCTGCAACAGATGGATGATCGCCAGGGCGACGCCCTTGGGCGAGAGCAGCTTGCCGGTTGCCTTCAACGCGGCGTAACGATCGGGGGCGACAAAACGCATCGGGACCAGACTCCGGTTTAGGGATTCATCATAAACCGATTGGCCGGTTTTGGGTGCGCGCGTTGCGCCAACGCTCGCCGTCAGTCTTCGGCCAGATCGTCAAAGGGGGCGCAGCCTGTCGCTGCAAGGCGCGTCGCCGGATCCTGCCGGTAAAAAAGGCGCATCTGCGCGTAGAGCGCAGGATAGTCGTGAAGCAGCACGTCGGGCGTTTCGAAGAAGGTCTCGCTCATCACCGCGAAGAATTCTCCGGGATTCTCGGCGCCGTAATCGTCGAGCCCGGTCGCTGCGTAGAACGCTTCGCCAGACGCGTCGCCGCGTTCTTCGGCCACGTCGACGCGGTCGCAGAAATCGTCGTAGGCGGCGAGCAGCGTCGCTTCCCACTCGCGGCGCGGGATCGACGCCGGCAGCGGCGGAATGCCGTCGGCTTCGCCGTTGATCATGTCGAGCTTGTGCGCGAACTCGTGAATCACCACGTTGTAGCCGTCGCCGGCCATTTGCGCGTCGCGCCAGGAAATGAGCAGCGGGCCGCCGGCCCAGGCTTCGCCCGAGGCGACATCGTCGTACTCATGGACGACGCCGAATTCGTCCTCGACGCTGCGCGGGATGACGAACTCGTCCGGGTAGACGACGATGCCGACCCAGTCGCGATAGCTTTCGAGGCCGATGTTGAGGATCGGCAGGCAGCCTTGAGCGGCGATCGAAACGCACATCGCGTCGGTGAGTTCGAGGCCGCCAGCGCTGGTAAATTCCTTTTGCGCCAGGAAATCCTGGCACAGTACGCGCAGGCGGGTCTTTTCTTCGTCGCTCAGCGCGTCGATGAACGGCAGCGTCGCCAGCGTATCGTCCCACAACGCGTCGGGTAGCGGGTTGGGCTGCCGTGCTCCGCGCAGCCAGCTGATCAAGTTGCGAAGGCCCATGCTAGCGTCGCTTGAACGCAGTGGTCAGGTAGATGCCGACGAAAATCAGTGCGATGCCGACGAAGTGATAAGCCTGCGGCACTTCGCCGAGGAAAATCGCCGACAACAGCGTGCCGAATACCGGCATCAGGTGGATGAACAGACTGGCCTTGCTGCCGCCGACTTCGGCGACCGCACGGTTGTAGAAAATGTAACCGAGAAAGCCGGCGACGATCCCCGTATAGGCGATTCCGCACAGCGACGTCAGGTTCAGGTGAATCGCTCGTCCGCTCGAGATTTCCCAGGCGTAGGCGGGCGCCAAGGCGAGCAGGCCGACGGCGGTGAAGGCGGCGAGCATCAGCATCGGATCGACACCGGCCGGCCGCCATTGCAGGCCAATGGTGTAAAGCGCCCAGACGAAGACGGCGGCGAGCACCCACAGATCGCCGATATTGGGCGTGAGGCCGGCGAGCGTGGCGAGTTCGCCGCGCGCGACGATGGTGACGACGCCGATCAGCGAGGTGGCGACGCCGAGCCATTCGATGCCGCGCAGTTGCTTCTTGAGAAAGGCCCACGACAGCGCGATGGTCGCTACCGGAATGAACGAATTGATCAGCAGCGCATTGGTCGCGCCGGTGTATTGCAGGCCGATATAGGCGAAGGTGTTGAAACCGCCGATGCCGAGCAGCCCGAGCACAACGATCTGACGCCAGCCGCGCTTGAGTTGCGGCCATTGTTCGCGCAGGTGCGGCAGCGCCAGCGGCAGCGTCAGCAGCAGCGCGATCATCCAGCGCCAGAAGGCGAGCGAGAGCGGCGGAACGTCGGCGCGGATGGCGCGACCGACAACAAAATTGCCGGCCCAGAACAGCGAGGTCAGCGTCAGCAAAAGGTAGGGGTGCTTGAATCGGGCGAACATTCGGGAACGTCATCAGGAGAAGAGTCGAGCGCGCATTATAGGGGGAACGCCGGTCGGCGAACCGCCTGCGGCGCAGTTGCGCTCACGGTGGTGCTCCAATCCGCCGCAACCCCTTCGCCAAGCTGCGGAGGGCAAAACCTGCGGCGGCCGGGGAAAGGTATAATCGCGCCATGGTTTCCGTCGTCCATTCCGTCGCCGCGCAGAGCGACTTCGAACATTCCCTGCAGACCTTGAGCGAAGGCCTCAACGCTGACGAGGCGGCCAAGATCCGCCAGGCTGCCGAGTTCGCGCTGTCGGTCTATGGCGACTTGAAGCTCGGCAGCGGCGAAGGCGTCTGGCACCACGGCCTGGGAATGGCGCTGATCCTGGTCGGGCTCAAGCTCGACGCCGACTGCCGTCTGGCGGCGCTGCTCTTTGCCGTGCCGACCTACGACGAGCATGGCCTGACGCAGATCGAAGCGCGCTTCGGCGCGGCATGTGCTGATCTGGTCGGCGGCATCTCGCGCCTCAATCGCATGCGTCCGATTTCGCGCGGTTTCGTCGCCCATTCGGCGGACAGCGGCGAGCGCAATCCGGTCGAGATGAAGGCGCAGATCGAGATCTTGCGCAAGATGTTCCTGGCCGTCGTCGAGGACATCCGCGTCGTGCTGCTGCGCCTTGCGTCGCGTACCCAGACGCTGCGCCACTACGCGGTCGAGGCCGACGAGCTGCGCGTCCAGGTGGCACGCGAGACGCTCGAACTCTACTCGCCGCTGGCCAATCGTCTCGGCGTCTGGGAGCTCAAGTGGGAACTCGAGGATCTCTCGTTCCGCTTCCTGCACCCTGATCTTTACAAGAAGATCGCCAAGCAGCTCGACGAAAAGCGCGCCGAGCGCGAACAGTTCATCGTCGATGCGGTCGATCGCCTCAAGCGCGAACTGGCGGGCGTCGGCATCAGCGGCGCCGAAATCTACGGCCGGCCCAAGCACATCTACAGCATCTGGAACAAGATGCGCAAGAAGGACGTCGAGTTCTCCGAAGTCTACGACGTTCGCGCGCTGCGCGTCATCGTCGACGAGGTCAAGGACTGCTACACGGTGCTCGGCATCGTGCATAACATGTGGTCGCCGATCTCCAAGGAGTTCGACGACTATATTTCAAATCCCAAGGGCAACGATTACCGCTCGCTGCATACCGCGGTGCATTGTCCCGATGGGCGTGCGCTCGAAGTGCAGATCCGCACCCGCGACATGCACCAGCATGCCGAGCTCGGCGTCGCCGCGCACTGGCGCTACAAGGAAGGTTCCAAGCACTCGTCCGAAGGCAATTACGACGAGAAGATCGCCTGGTTGCGCCAGCTCATCACCTGGAAGGACGAAGTCTCCGATTCTTCCGACTGGGTCAAGAATTACAAGGAAGCGGCGCTTGACGAGACGATCTACGTGATGACGCCGCAGGGCAGGGTGGTCGACCTGCCGCGCGGTGCAACGCCGGTCGATTTCGCCTACCGCGTGCATACCGATCTGGGCCATCGTTGCCGCGGCGCCAAGGTCAACGGCGCACTGGTGACGCTCAATACCCAGCTTGAAACCGGGCAGCGCGTCGAGATCGTCGTCGCCAAGCAGGGTGGGCCGTCGCGCGACTGGCTCAACCCGACGCTCGGCTACCTGTTTACCCATCGCGCGCGCGCCAAGGCGCGGCAGTGGTTCTCGACGCGCCAGCTTGAGGAAACGCTGGCCGAAGGTCGCGCCATCGTCAATCGCGAATTGCAGCGCATGGGCGAGACCGGGGTCAAGCTCGACGAACTCGCGGTCAAGCTCGGCTTTGCCAAGGGCGACGACCTGTTCATCGCCCTTGCGCGCGCCGACATCAACCTGCGCCAGCTGCAGATCGCCGTGCGCGGCGCCGACGCGCTGCCCGACGAGCGCGCCATCAACGAAGCGCCGGTGCGCAAGCACAAGGCCAGCGACGAAGCCGAAAAAGGCATCCTGATCGTCGGCGTCGACAAGCTGCTGACCCAGCTCGCCGGCTGCTGCAAGCCGGCGCCGCCCGATGCTATCGTCGGTTTCGTGACGCGCGGCAAGGGCGTCTCGATCCACCGTGCCGATTGTTCCAATTTCTCCAATATGGAGGCGATGCAGCCCGAGCGCGTGATCGAAACCGCCTGGGGCGGCCAGGCCGACGGCATTTTTGCGGTCGATATCGTGGTCGATGCCAACGACCGCCAGGGATTACTGCGCGACGTTTCCGAAGTGCTCACGCGCGAGAAGATCAACGTCATCGCGGTCAATACCCAATCGAAGCAGGGCGAGGCGCACATGCGCTTCACCGCCGAGATCAGCAACGTCAATCAACTCAATCGAACGTTGGCGTTGTTGCACGACGTCGACGGCGTGGTCGGCGCGCGGCGCGCCTGAAACAACTTAAGCGCTGCGGCGCAACTCCTGTTCGGCAAACAGCGCGGCACCGACAATTCCGGCCTGGTTTAGGAAGCTGGCGGCGACCACCGGAACCTGCGTGGTGAGCTGCGGCGAGAACTTGTGCAGCTTGGCGCTGACGCCGCCGCCGAGAACGATCAGGTCGGGCCACAGCAGCTTTTCCATGGTCGTCAGATAAAGGTTGAAGCGCGCGCCCCAGTCCTTCCACTTGAGCTCCTTGGTGACGCGAATCGTCTCCGACGCGTATTTTTCCGCTTCGACGCCGTTTTCGAGCAGCAGATGGCCAAGCTCGGTGTTGGGCAGCAGATGGCCGTCGATGAACAGCGCGGTGCCAAGGCCAGTGCCGATGGTGACGATCAGCACCACGCCGCGGGTTTCCTTGCCGGCGCCGAAGCGCATTTCGGCGAGTCCGGCGACGTCGGCGTCGTTCGCGATGTAGACGGGGTTGCCCGTCTGTTGCGAAAAATACTCGGCAATCGGCAGGCCGATGAACGATTTGTCGATGTTGGCCGCGGTGCGCACGACGCCGCGCTGGATCGCCGCCGGGAAGCCGATACCGATCGGCCCGGACCACTGCTGCTGCGCGACCAGTTCTTTGAGCGTTGCGCCGATCGCCGCCGGCGTCGCCGGCTGCGGCGTCAGGATGCGGATCCGCTCGCTGGCGAGCTCCCCAGTCTGCGTATCGACGATGGCGGCCTTGATTCCCGTCCCTCCCACATCGATTCCCAGAATGTGCATTCTCGTCTCCCCGCCAAATGATTGATGGGCTCAATGCTAGCCGATTTGCGCGCTTTGCGGGCGAGCCAAGACTGGCTAAGCTTGTGCTTTTGCCAAGAGCATTGAGAACGTGGATAAGCAATTTAAATCAGTCGCACTGGCCAAGAGCTATCTCTTGCTCAATCACGGCCCGGTGACGCTGGTCACTAGCGCTAGCGCCGGTCGGAGCAACGTCATGGCGGCGTCGTGGGCGATGCCGCTCGACTTCGATCCACCCAAGGTGTTGCTGGTCATCGACCGCCATACGCTGACGCGCGAGCTGGTCGAGGCGTCGGGCGAGTTCGCGCTCAACCTCCCCGGCCGCGCCATCGCCGACCAGGTGCTCGCCGCCGGCAGCGTTTCCGGACGCGACGGCGACAAGTTCGCGCGAACCGGGCTGACGCATTTCTCAGCGACGAAGATCGCCGCGCCGCTGGTCCGCGGCTGCGTCGCCTGGCTCGAGTGCCGGGTGATTCCCAATTCAGCCAACCAGTTGGGCCACGATCTTTTCATCGCCCAAGTGCTTGCCGCGTGGGCCGATCCGCAGGTTTTTTCCGAAGATCGATGGCATTTTCCCGACGCTGGTCGCACGACGATTCACTATCAGGCCGGCGGCTCGTTCTTTTCCACCGGCGAATCGTTCGCCTGCCAGGACGCCGAGAGTCACCAGAAATAGTGCTCAACAGCGTATCGGTCGACAAACCAACAGACCGCGATGATCTCAAAAAAAACGACTGAATCCTCGGTACTGGCTGACTCGGATGCTTCATGGACGGTAGCCAGCGTTCGCAAGGATTTCGTCGATTGGCGCCTGGGGCGCAAACGCTACGCGGTCTGGGCCATTCGCCTCGACCTGCCAAGCCTGTGCGCGGCGAACGCGCGGATGCGTCGTCATCTCGCAAACTATTTGCTGCCGCGCTATGACCGTCAGCCGCATATCACCCTGCGCATTTGCGGATTTCTCGGCCCCGACAAGGGGCTCGGCGACGACTACACGCCGGTCACCTTCGGCGCGCAGATCGAATTTCTTGAGCGTGCCTTGCTGCGACCTTTTTCGATCACCATCGGCAGCCCGGGAACATTCCCGTCAGCCGCATATTTCTCGGTTCGCGACGACAAAGGCGGTATCGCGCGGATTCGGCAAGCGCTGGTCGGTGATGGGCCCGGCGAGAAGGATTTTCCCTATGTTCCGCACGTGACCTTTGGTCTTTATCGGGGGCGCTTTCGCATCGCTGAAGTGCTGCAGCGCATGTACTCTTGCCCCGACCCGATCAGTGCCCAATTCAAGATTAACGAGCTGGTGCTGATGACCTACCAGGCGTCGGTGATCACCGGGCCGTTGACCGCCTGCTGTGAGTTCGATCTAGAGCAGCAGCGCCTGCGAATTCTTGATGCCAGCGCGATGGGCGTCCTGCTGCGCTAAGCCGGCCCGCGGCCGGCTTGAGAGGACAAGTCGAGTAGGTGTGGTGAGCCGACCGCTGTACATGGAGCCGTTGCGCGAAACGGTTGACGACGCGCGGCTCTTCGGTCGGACCGGCCATCACCGGTTTCGCTCCGTTCAGGCTAAGCCCCGCAAGGTTCCTGTTCTTCATTACATGGTATGACAAAGCGCTAACCCACCCGGGGCTGGCGGAGAGCCAATATGCCAGGAAGTCGGCTCGTTAGCGTCATTCAATAATTTTCTCGTCCAAGCGTTGACACTCGTTTGGTTATCGATAATAGTATCGATAACGAAGCAGGAACCAAGAATACGACTTTATAGAAGGGCGTTGAAAACAGCAGTACCAACCAAAAGGGGCTCTGGAAATGACGGAAACTGAGTTGCAGAAGCTTTGCCGGGACATCCGGATCGATATAGTGAAAATGATTGGCGCGGTAAAGTCAGGCCATCCTGGCGGATCGCTGTCTTGCGCAGAAATTCTTGCGACGCTTTATTTCGCTGAAATGAAGTCAGACCCGGCGCTGCCCGCCGCAAAACGTGACAAGTTTGTACTTTGCAAAGGTCATGCGGCACCGGCGTTGTACTCCGTCCTGGCACACCGGGGTTATTTTCCCCGCGAAGAATTGCAGACGTTGCGCCAGTTGGGTTCGCGACTGCAAGGCCATCCGGATATGAAGAAAACCCCCGGTGTAGATGCCTCCACAGGATCATTGGGCCAAGGCGGTTCAATTGCTGTTGGTCTGGCGCTTGGCGCTCGCCTGAGCAACTCCGGCCAGAAGATCTTTGCCGTTGTTGGCGATGGCGAAATGCAGGAGGGGCAGTTCTGGGAATCCATGATGGCTGCAGCTCACTTCAAGCTTGAGAACCTCACGGTCATCCTCGACCACAATGGCCTTCAAATTGATGGTTCCAATAATGACGTCATGAGCCTGGGGGACATACAGGCAAAAATGCTGGCCTTCGGTTTTGACGTCATTGAAGTCGATGGGCACGACATCAAACAGTTACTGGCTGCTTATGCTCGGAAATCGAAAGGTCCGAAGTTCATTTCCGCAGAAACCGTGAAGGGGAAAGGTGTCTCTTTCATGGAAAACCAGGCTGGTTGGCATGGCAAGGCGCCCAGTGCCGAGGAAACGCAGCTCGCACTCGCCGAATTGGAGGCTTAAAATGAGTATCAATGTCAGAGGAACCAAAGCCATCCGCGTTGCTTACGGCGAAGCATTGGCAGAACTTGGCGAAGAACGATCAGATGTCGTCGTTTTGGACGCTGATCTTGCGCACGCGACAACCACGTGTGTCTTCGGCGACAAGTTTCCGGATCGTTTTTTCAACATTGGTATTGCCGAACAAAACATGATGGGCGTTGCCGCCGGTCTGGCAATTAGTGGATACACCCCTGTTGCGAGTACGTTTTCGATGTTCGGCGCCGGCCGCGCTTTTGAGCAGGTCAGAAACAGCATTTGCTACCCGCACCTGAATGTCACTCTGGCGTTGAGCCACAACGGCTTGACCGTAGGCGAAGACGGCGGGAGCCACCAGAGCATTGAAGATATCTCTTTGATGCGAAGCATTCCCGGCATGACCGTTCTGGTCCCCTGTGACGCCGTGGAAATGCGCAAGGCGCTGCGTGCTGCAGTCGATCTTGATGGCCCGGTATATATTCGCGTTTCTCGGCCACCTGCACCGATATTCACTGAAGACGATGCGCCTTTCGATATCGGCAAGGCAAACACCCTGCGCGACGGCGGTGATGTGGCAATCATCGCCACTGGGCTGATGGTCTATCAGGCACTTCTGGCGGCAGATCAACTGGCGAGCGAAGGGATTCAGGCCACCGTGATCAACATGCACACGATCAAACCAATCGACCGCGAGTTGATCGTCAGCGTTGCTCAAAAGACAGGGTGCCTGGTTACCGTAGAAGATCACTCGGTGATTGGCGGGCTTGGCTCGGCTGTCGCGGAAGTCCTGGTTACTGACTATCCGGCCCGTCTCGTTCGCATGGGGCTCCAGGACTGCTTTGGTCAGTCTGGTACGCCGGACTCTCTTCTCGAATATTACGGTTTGACCGCAAGACACATCGCTGATAGCGCCAGAAAAATCATGGGAGAAAAAAAATGAATCAAAACAAGATCAGTTCGGAAAGTTTCGAAGGCGAGGGGCTCAAGCGTATCGTCGAAAGTGGCACCTGGTTCGTGGGCATCAAAAACTGGAAACCTGCCAACGACGCAGCGCAGTTTGATGTCATGGAAAGGCATATGGAAACGGACGAAGTATTCGTCTTGCTTGAGGGAGGCTGCACACTTCTGGTTGACCATTCCGAAAACGACAGTTGCTCAGATATTCGCTGCATCGCCATGGAAAAGAACCGGGTATATTGCATTCATCCCGGGGTTTGGCACAACACGATTACTTCGCGGGATGCAAAACTGATCCTTATGGAAAACAGGAATACGTCCATGGACAACAGCGAAGTCCAGACGCTTGGCGAGAAGGAAATCGCCGAAATAAGGAAACAGCTCTGATTGTTCGGGTTTCGGCTTGCTGGAAAGTGAACCGAAGTCTAAACGCGTCGTACTAAAATTGCGTGACGGGAAGACATCGCGAGCACAGAAATGAAACGAGAAACCTCCAGCAAAGTTGCCGAGCTTTACCGGCGGCTGAAAAAGCAGATCGTCATGTCGACACTGGTGCCCGGCCAGCAACTCGTCGAGCTGGAGTTGGCGAGCACCCTTGGCTGTAGCCAGAGCACTGTTCGTGAAGCCCTGCTGCGTCTTCAGGAGGACGGGCTCATCGTGCGCCAGGGATATCGGGGGACCTCCGTCTCGGCAATCACCCCTGAAGAATCGCAGATATTCCTTGAGCTTCGCACGTTGCTGGAAGTCACCGCCGCCAAGCAGGCTCTGATCCGTCTTCAGGAAAAGGATCTTATCGCGCTGCGCAAAATGGTTGACGACATGGAAGCGGCAGCGGAACAGGATGACGGATACGCTCTGTTCGAGAAGGATCTGGACTTCCACATGCACCTCTTCAAGATCGCCGACTTGCCTGCCCTGGCCCCCGTTCTGATGCGCTGCTCGATGTACAACCACCGCAGCAAAATTGCCCAGGCCAATCGGCCGCGCACCCTGCAGGAAACCGCCCAGCGCCACCGGAACATCATTGACGCCATGGAAGCGGGTAATGCCGATGTCGTCGAAGAAATCGTCAGCCACCACGTTGTCAGCATCTTTGGCGCCAGAAAGCGGGATGCGTCCACCGCTCAGGCGGATAATCGAATGTCCGCCGCGATGCACGAAGTCCACACTCGAATTCTGGCCGAAGATGCTTCGTTACCGGATATTTCTTCACTTCCTATCGCTCAGGGACGTAAGCAGTTCATCGCCTGCAATCGTCGCTGGAACACGATTGAAGACAAGCGTTTTGACATCCGGAAATTTAGAATCCCGGCCAATCCCCTTTCTCGAAACGCAAGGCACGACATTCCAGCGCTGCAGATCCGGGCCAAAGGAGACGTCAGCCGCGGAACGATCTTGCACCTCCACGGCGGCGGCTGGACGTTTGGTAGCAATGAAACCCACCTTGGTGCAATGGCCCGCCTCGCCGAAGATACCGCCTGCACGGTCATCGGAATCGAGTACGCCCTGGCGCCGGAAGCGCCTTTCCCGGCAGGTTTGAACGACAGTACCTGGGCTTGGCGATGGCTTCGTTCGAAAGACGAAAGCAAGCTGCCTTGGTTTGTTGTCGGAGATTCGTCCGGCGCCAATTTAGCGCTATCGATGCTGCTTGACTTGCGGAACGTGGACGAACAGTTACCCGATGCCGGACTGCTTTTTTATGGTGTTTACTCGAACGATCAGTCGTCTGAGTCGTACCAGCGTTTCGGCCAAGGAGACTTTGGCCTGACCCGCGACAAAATGGCTTGGTATATCGATAATTACCAGGCGGCCAACCACAAGGACGCTGCCCTGTGCCGGCTTTTTCCTCTGGAGGCCAATCTGCAGGACCTTCCGCCGTTATTTATCACCGCCGCCGGGTTGGACCCGCTACGTGATGACAGCCTCAAACTGATAAGAAAGCTGTCGAAAACCAATACGCCATTCGATTTCAAGCAGTATCCCGGAGTGATTCACGGCTTCATGCAGATGAGCTCGGTGTTGCCGGAAGCCAGAGCAGCGTTTGGTGACGCCGCCAAATTTATTGCATCAAGAACTACCAATCCGAAGTAGCTGTTGCCACACGAGAGAAAGAAATCATCGATGGTTTTTCGATCAACAAGGGGGATTAGATATGGCAAGCAAGTTTAAATATAACATTGCATTGGCTGTAGGACTTTCCGGCCTTTTCAGTTGCAATGCATTGGCAGATTCGACGGTGAATTTCTGGTACCACTTCGACAATCCGGAAAGCATCAAGCTGATGGATGAATTGGTTGGGTCCTTTGAAAGCAAAAACCCAGGGATCAAGATCAAGGCGGAAAACATTCCGTGGAACAACTACTACGACAAGCTGTTTACCTCGGTCGTCGGCGGCAAGGCACCGGACGTCGCCATGGTCAAACTGGCGCAACAACCCCAGCTTCTAGAAATGGATGCACTCGAATCCCTCGACAAGCGGGTCGCAGGCTGGGCAAAAAAGGACGATTTGGGTAACAATATTCTGGAGATCAACAAAGGTCCCGATGGCCGGCAGTATTACCTGCCGTTGCAATATGTGGTGGTCTATCTTTACTACCGCGCCGATCTTTTTGCCAACGCGAGACTGAACCCGCCGACGACCTGTGAGGATTTCCTTGAAGCCGCCAAGAAACTGACACTGCCGGCAAGCGCCAACAACGGGGTTGAGCTGTTCGGCTTTGGTATGCGTGGCGGAAAAGGTGGGTATGACAACTGGGGGCCGTTCGTCCTGTCACAGTCAACGTTTACCCAGGGTGGACTGAATAACGCCAAGGCAATTGCCGCCAACACCTGGTACGTCGATCTGTTCCGCAAGCACAAAGTATCACCGCCTTCAGCGCCCAACGATGGCTTCAACGAAATCATCAGCACGTTCAAATCCGGACGCTCAGCCATGATCTTCCACCACATTGGTTCATCGAAAACCATGGTTGAAGCATTTGGCGACAAGGTTTCGGCGGTTCCCGTTCCGTCCTGCAACGGCGGACGCTGGACCTCGTTTGGCGACGAATCGACAGCCATGTTCAAGACCGCGAAAGACAAGGATGCTTCCTGGAAATGGATGTCGTTCCTGAGCGAGGGCGAGAACAACGTCAAATTCAATCAGGCGACCGGACAGATGACCGTCACCAAGAGCGGCGCAGAAAAGGCCAACTTCCAGCCCCGATTCATTAAAGCAACCGTCGACTCCTTGCCGTTTGCCAAAACTTTGCCTGCCATACCGCAGTCGGCCGATTTTGTGAACACCGCCTGGCCAGTCAATATGCAGCGCGCCTTGAATGGGGAAATTACTTCGGCACAGATGATGGAAGCGCTTGACAAGCACTTCGCTGCAAAATAAACGCCCCTGATTAAACCCTTGCCGGTACCGTTTCCGGCAAGGGTTTTCGAAATGTCCGCGACACGCAAAATGCAGTGGCTAGAAGGCTGCGCTGGATCGGCGTGTGCATAACAAGAGAAAAAACCGGCTTTGAGCGTGCGCTTGAAGAGGTAAAGGAGTACTCATGACTCAGCGTTCCAGCATGAAACGCATGCCATATCTGTTGCTGTCGCCCGCGGTATTCGCCACTTTGCTCGTTGTGTTTTATCCGATGCTGCAAGCCGGAATCACGAGTCTTTACCAGAACATCCTGTGGAAGCCCAAGGCTATCAAGTTTATCGGCATCGACAATTATATCGCCATCGCCAACGACCCGGTTTTCTGGGCCTCGCTGGGGCGGACCGCGCTGTGGATCGGCATTACAGTCCCGCTGCAGCTTTTTCTGGGTTTCATCACCGCGCTCCTGCTTAACCAGGAATTTCGCTGGCGCACGCTTGCACGCAGCATGATCCTGATTCCCTGGGCGCTTCCCAGCGTTGTAATCGGCCTGATGTGGTCGTGGATCTACCACCCGCAAGTCGGCCTTCTCAACGACCTTCTGATGCGCGTTGGAATCCTCAATACGGCGGTGCCGTGGCTGGCCAGCCCGGATACGGCGCTGTACTCGATCATCGCAGCCCTCGTCTGGCAGGGATTTCCTTTCTTTGCCATCATGATTCTGGCTGGACTACAGACCATTCCGGGCAACCTGTATGAGGCGGCCGCCATCGACGGTGCATCAATCTGGCAGCAATTCCGCGAAATCACGCTCCCCGGTCTGAAAAGCGTCTTGGTCACGGCAGTCATGCTGCGCATCATCTGGGTCGCCAATTCGATGGATGTGATCTATGTCATGACCGGAGGCGGTCCCGGCTACGCCACGCACACCCTGCCACTCTATGCGTTCAAGCGAACTTACAGCAGCATGGACTTTGGTTATGGATCGGCGCTGGCGGTCAGCTTCTCGCTGCTGCTGCTGGGTCTCATCATCCTTTACCTGCGCCGCGTCGGAAAGGGGATGGAATGAAAACCACCAAGCACTCATTCGGATGGCGTCTGCTGACCCTGCATTTGCCGATGGTGGCTATCGTCCTGTTTGCCGTTGGACCGTACCTGTGGATGCTGCTGACCTCGCTCAAGCAGGAGTCGACGTTGTTTTCCGCAGGACGGACCATCTTGCCTGACGTTGTCACTTTGGAAAACTATATCCGTCTGTTTTCCAGAACAGCATTCCTGAAAAATCTCGGGCATAGTTTTGTTGTTGCCAGCGGTGCGGTCTTGCTAGGATTGTCGGTCAGCATCACGGCGGCCTATTCGTTCTCGCGTTATCGGTTCAAGGGCCGCCGTCCGCTCATGCTGATGTTCCTGCTGATCAACATGTTCCCGGTCGTGCTGCTGATCATTCCATTGTTCATCATCATGCGGCACCTGAATTTGCTCGACACCCATGCCGGCCTCATTCTTGCGCATTCGACCTTTGCCATTCCGTTTGCCACCTGGATGATGATCAGCTATTTCAATGCTATCCCGCGGAGTCTGGATGAAGCTGCCCAGGTCGACGGTTGCCGACCGATTGGCGCGATGATTCGTGTGGTATTGCCGGTCACGCTGCCGGGCATCATCGCCACGGGAATTTATATTTTTATCACCTCGTGGAACGAATATCTCTACGCATCGGTACTTGCGGGTCAGGATGTTCGGGTGCTGACTGTCGCCGTCCAGACGCTCATCGGTGAATACGAAATCGCCTGGGGTTTGCTGACAGCTGGCGGGGTGGTCGGCGCCTTGCCTGTGACTCTGCTCTTCATGCTCATCCAGAAGCGCCTGATTTCCGGAATGACGCAGGGCGCCGTAAAAGGCTGATTCGGAGTTACGGAGAGAGATAATTCATGAAGAACTCTATTGGCATAATTTCTATGCAGTACCAGCGCCCGTTTTCCACCTTCGGGCAACTGGTTCGCTGGAAAGCCGCTGGTTTTGATTTTGTCGAGCTTCTCGTCCCAGAAACGGATGAAATCGATCTGAGCCAGTTGCGTTCGGCGTTGACGGACGCCGGGCTCTTTGCCATCCTGACTGCCCGGATCAACCTTGAACGCAACCTGGCCAGCGATAGCTCTGAAGTACGCCAGTCCGGCCGCGACTACCTGAATTATTGTCTGGACGTGGCCGATGCCCTGAACGTCACCACGGTCAGCGGCCCCTTGTACGGCAGTCCGCTGGTCTTTGCCGGTCAGGCACCGCACCCCGTGCCTGAATCACGCAGACAGGCACGTGTAGATTGGTGCGTCGAAGGCTTGAAGCAGGTTGCCGAAACGGCGGCGAAGGCGGGAATTCGATTGTCCGTCGAACCACTGAACCGTTTTGAGACCGATCTGCTCAACACCACGCGGCAGGGCGTTGAACTGATGAAGCTCGTCGATATGAGCAACGTCGGGCTGACGCTGGATACTTTCCACATGAACATGGAAGACGATGATCTGGGCGAGGCGATCAGGCTGGCAGGGCCGTATCTCGTGCACTTCCAGGCCAACGAAAACCATCGCGGCTATCTCGGCACCGGACATATCGACTGGACAGATATCGTCCGCGCACTTGACTCTGCGGCTTACTGGGGAACGATCACTCTCGAACCCTTTCGGCGTACGGATGAGCGGATCGGCACTCCATTTGCCCAATGGAAGCCGCCGTTGGACGACGAGCAGGCGCAACTTGCGGCCAGTTGTGCGTTGATCAAGAACCTGATCGATCTGAATGGTGGACGCCAATGAGAAAACGCATGGTCTGGGTTGGTTGCGGTCGCCATGCCCAACAAATGCTGTTCCCGCAACTGACCCGGCTTGACGTGGAAATCGTCGGCGTCTGCGATCTTGATCTTTCTGCCGCCGAATCGACGGCCCGCCGGTATGGCATCGATTTCGTTTGTCAGAACCACGCTGACCTCTTTTCCCTATCCGGAATTGACGCCATAGGGATCGCCGCCGGCCCGGTGCAGCATCGTGATATTTCGATTGCTGCGCTTGAGCGAGGCTGGCATGTCTTCATGGAAAAACCCTGTGGCGCCAGCGTTCAGGACGCATTGTCGATCCAGTGTACGGCACAGGCGAACCGGCGCATTGTCGCCGTCGGTTTCATGAAGCGCTACTCAACCGCCAACCGTATTGCCCACAACATCGTCAAGGGGCCTGGCTTTGGCAGGATTGCAGGATTTCTGGGCGAATACATGACCGCTCCAGCCTACTTCAAGGTCGGCGAGAACGTTGATTACAGCAGCTTCTATCTGCATCACTGCATCCACTACATGGACTTGGTGAGTTATTTCGTCAGCCCGGTAGACGCCGTCACGGTTTTTCGCCACGAACTGGAGCCTGGAAAACAACTGCTCCACGTCCATTTCGACTTCGTCGGCGGCGCCATCGGAACGGTGCTGATGGGAACCATCCAGTCACGCGGGACGCCGGTAGAGCGCATACAAGTCATGGGCGATCACCAGCGGGTGGAGGTCAACGGGGTCATCGAAGTCAGTCATTTCCGCAATCCGCCTTTCAAGGCCGACGACCCGCAAGCGACGCTGGCCGACGACGTAGACACGCTGACCTGGAAGCCCAACTTCACAGCCGCAGCCAACGAGGACTTTAAGGGTTACCACGCCATGTTCAAGGCTTTTCTCGCCGCTCTGGACGGGCAGCCCAGCGACATGCCGACCATCGCTGACGGGGTCGAAGCCATGAAAGTTCTTGCCGCGATGATTGCCGCCGTGGAGACACCAGGAAAGAAAATTGCTGTTTCCCCGAATGCTGGACAAAACACCGGACACAACGAAAGAGGATGTTCAAATGAGTAATGTGAGTCTGCGGAATGTTTTCAAGAGCTACGACGACACCGAGGTCATCCACGGCGTCGATTTGGAAATCGAAGATGGCGAATTCGTCGTTTTCGTCGGCCCGTCGGGCTGCGGGAAAAGTACCCTGATGCGCATGGTGGCCGGCCTTGAAGACATCACCGGCGGCGAGATTATGATCGATTCAAAGGTGGTCAACGATCTTCCGCCACGCGAGCGCGACATCGCCATGGTATTCCAGGATTACGCGTTGTATCCGAATAAATCGGTTTTCGAAAACATGGCATTCGGTTTGCGTTTGCGCAAAACGCCCGAGCAGGAAGTGAAAAAAGGTGTTGCGGCGGCCGCCGACACCTTGCAGATTTCGCATCTGCTGGATCGCCTGCCCAAGGCGCTATCCGGCGGACAGCGTCAACGCGTTGCCATGGGCAGAGCCATCGTTCGCAATCCCAAGGTTTTCCTCTTCGACGAACCGCTCTCCAACCTCGATGCATTGCTGCGCAACCAGGTGCGCGCCGAAATCAAGAAGCTCCATCACCGACTGAGAGGCACCATCATTTACGTCACCCACGATCAGGTCGAAGCCATGACGCTGGCCGACCGGATTGTCGTCTTGCGTGCCGGTCTGATCGTTCAGGTTGGCACGCCGGACGAGATCTACCATAAACCGCTGCACCGTTTCGTTGCCGAATTCACGGGATCGCCGCCGATGAATTTTATCGAAGCCGTCGTCGTCAAGGACGATGGAAAAGCGGCCCTCAACCTACTCAGCGGCCACCGCCTTCGTTTACCGCCCGCGCTGGCGGAAGCTGTGAAAAGCCATGTCGGCCGCACCGTGGAATTTGGCATCCGTCCGGAAAACCTGCACCTCGCTTGTGCCGACACACCCGCTGACTGGCCCGTGCTTTCGCTGATGGTCGAACTGGTGGAACCCATGGGTGCAGAAAACCTCCTGCACTTTTCCCTGTGCAAGAATTCGCTGGTCGGCCGTTTTGGCAACACCGTCCGTCCGGCCCCGGATTCCATGTTGAATGTCGCGTTCGATCCCAATAAGTTTCACCTTTTTGACAAGGACAGCGGCGATACTTTGAGCAGATACTGAAAAGCCGCGGCCAACCTACGGGTACGCGACGGGCGTGTTCAGCTCGCGCAAGCTGCACGAGCATGTCGCCTTTAGGGTACTGGCCGCGCGCAACTTCCCTGCGCACCGCACTTATGGCGTGCGGCCGGCGATTTTCCCTGCCTTGAGTTGGAAATACTGGCAGGGCTCGCCCGATGCCGCGATGACCTCACGGCACGGCTGTTCCTTGCTCTTGAAGCCCATGGCCCGACAGCCGTAGCGGAACGAGACGTGGTGCGTAATGAAATAGTGAGCGCATTGACGACATTTTGCGCTTGGTGTGCCGTTCGATTCCATCCGCCGATTCTAGCGCGAAAAGACCGAAGCCAGCCCTTATGCGAAGGGCCGGGATATCGTGGGCCTGAGAGTTTGCTCTGGCCCGCGACATCGCTTTGCGTCTTCTACCCCATCAGCAAGCTGGGTAGCCAGGTGCTGAGTGCTGGGAAGATCGAAATCAACAGCAATACCAACAGGTTGGCGACGAGAAAAGGTGCCGCACCACGGAAAACGTTGACGATGCTTTGTCCTGAGATTGCCGAGCAGACATTGAGGCACATCCCGACCGGCGGCGTCACCAAGCCGACCGCCAGTCCGGTGATCAGCACCGAGCCGAACTGGATCGGCGAAACGCCCAGCAGTTTGAGCGCCGGCAGGAAGATCGGCGTGAGCAGCAAAATGGCCGGGCTCACGTCGACAAAGAAGCCGATCGCCAGGATGATCACATCGACGACCAGCAGAGCCACTACTGACGAGAACTGCATCTGCGCAAAGAGTAGCCCGACCGCCTCGGTGATGTGTTCGAGCGCCAGAATCCAGGTAAAGATTCCGCAAAAGGCGATGATGATCATCACGTTGGCGCTGCTCAGGATGGCGTCCTTGAAGAGCCCCGGCAGATCGCTCAGCTTGAGTCCCTTATAGACGAACATCCCGACCAGCAACGCATAGACCGTTCCGGCCGCCGCCGATTCAGTCGCCGTGGTGATTCCGGAGACGACCGATCCGACGACGATCAGCGGCATGATCAGTGCCGGAATACCTTCCATCGAACAACGCTTGATTTCCTTTAGCGATAGATCGACTTTCTCGCAGGGGTACTTGTTCTTGTGCGCCAGAAACAGCGTGATCATCATCATGAAAACGCCGACCATCGTTCCGGCGATCAGGCTACCGAGGAAGAGCTTGCCGACCGATTCCGAGGCGACAAAGGCGTAGATCACCATCGGGATGCTCGGCGGAATGATCATTCCCATGGTCGACGACGCAGCGACCAGTCCGGCGGCCATTTGCGGCGGATAGCCCTTGTCGCGCATCGCCGGAATCATCACCTGGCCGATCGACGCCGCATCGGAAACCGACGATCCGGAGATGCCGCCGAAAATCATGCTGGCCATCACGCTGACCATTCCCAGCCCGCCGCGCAAGCGGCCGACGAACATCATGCAGAAATCGATCAGCCGGCTGGTCAGTCCGCCGTGGTTCATCAGATGTCCCATGATGATGAATAGCGGCAGCGAGATCATCACCGACGAATCCATTCCGGCGAAAACTCGCGCCGGCAGGACCGAGATCAACGCTGGTTGATGGACGAGAAAATAGAGCAGGCCCGAGGCGCCCATCGAGTAGGCGATGGGAACCCCCATCACCATGAAAATCACCAGGCTGCAAATGAGTAATGACATGGTTGACCTTATTGTTCTGCGGCGGATTTACCCGCCAGTGACGACACGATGCGGGTGGCGCAGAACAGGATCGTCAACGCGCAGCCGATCGGCATGGCAATTTGCACAACGCCTTCCGGAATGTGCACCACCGGGTTTTCGCTACCGCCGACGGCGGCGATCCAGTCGATGCTGTAGTTGAGCAGGAAGGCGTTGAGTGTGCCGATGATTGCCAGATTGAGCACGTCCAGCCAGCGCCTGAACCCGGCGGGAAGCAAGTTAACGAAGGTATCGACGATGATGTGCTTGCCGCGCGCGACATCAACGGCGGCGCCGAGCGCGGTGGTGAAGATGAACAGCATCACGGTGACTTCGTTGCCGCCGACGATCGTCGTGTTGAAAACGTAGCGAAGAACGACCAGGACGACCACCAGCGCAAAAATGGCCATGAAAGTGACGGTCAGCAGCTGTTCGATCAGGCGCGTGACCCGCGTTTCCAGCCATCGCACCATACCCTGCTCAGTATCTGACGAAGCGGCAGATTGAGTCATTTTTTATTCCCCTTGGACTTAAAAAAACGGCGACGGAGTGCGACCCGTCGCTGTCGTTTCCCGATTGCTTATTTGCCGGCCTTGAGCGCGTCCTGGATTTCGGCCGCGGTAAAGGTACCGTCCTTGACGTAGCCGTCCCAGACCGGCTTGACCTTGGCGACGAACTTGGCGCGGTTTTCCGCCGAAACCTCGTTGACGGTCATGTTTTTCTTGAGCGTTTCCATGTAGCTCGCTTCAGACGCCAGCCAGTTGGTATCGCTCCATACCATGGCGTCTTTTGCCGCCTTGTCGAAAATTGTCTTGAGGTCGGCTGGCAGCGACTGGTACCACTTGAGGTTGACGATCAAGGGGTCCGGATGGATCTGGTAGTCGACGATCGACAGGTATTTCTGCGCTTCGTAGAACTTCATTTCGACGATGTTCGACGGCGGGTTTTCCTGGCCATCGACGACGCCCATTTTCAGCGCCATATAGGTTTCGCCGTAGGGAATCGATTGCGGGCTGGCGCCCAAGGCCTGCATCGTCTTGACGATGGTTTCGATCGGCGGCGTGCGCAGCTTGAGTCCGGCGACATCGTCAGGCGTATTGATCGGCTTCTTGCTGTTGCTGATCTGACGGAAACCACCGGCGACGCCGGTCGCTGGAATGTAGTAGCCGTTCTGCTCGGCGTGCTTGCCAATGTCGGCGCCGAAACTGCTGCGCATCGCTTTGAGTACCGAATCGGTATCGTTGAAGAGGAAGGGCAGGGTGTAGATCAGGAACTTCTTGTTGACCTTGGCAAAGGCGCCGCCACGGGTGCCTTGCATGCTGCCCATCTTGACCATGTCGGTGAGTTCGGCTTCGTTGCCGAGTGCGCCGCCGCTGAACAGTTCGACCTTGATCCGGCCGTTGCTGGCTTTTTCAAGGTTTTCCTTGAACAATTCCATGGATTTGTGCCGGACGCTGGTCGGCGGCTGGGCGTGAGCAAACTTGAAAGTAAAGTCTGCTGCCGCTACCGGCATGGCGGTGGCGACGATGGCGGCTACCGCACACGCGGTCTTCAAGAACGTTCTGCGCATGGTAATTCCCCTCTGTTATGTTATTGCGGAAAAATGCTGCGAATTCCGGCCTGCAGGAATCGAGGAAAATAGCTTGGATTCCCCGGTGCCATCAGGTCGACGGTGAAACCGGTCAGTCCTGTCGAATCGGCGTGACGCACTCGGCCATGATGCTCTTGAAAGCCGATTGCAGGTGATACATGTCGTTGCCCAGGATCAGCATATTGACGCCCTTGGCTATCATGTCGCGGGCGTTCTCCTGAGTCGGCGGAACGACCGGGCACATGATGCCAATGCCTTTGGCGCGGGCACGCGTTTCGATCTTCTGGTAAGCGTCAAACAACGACGGGTGGTCGATCTTGTAGCCGATCGGCAGTCCGGCCGAGAGCGAATAGTCGATCGGCCCGAAGTTGATCGCGTCGAGGCCATCGACCGACAGGATGTCATCGACGTTGTCGGCAAACTCGAAATCTTCGGCCATCGGAATGATCAAGCTTTCTTCGTTACTCTTGGCGATGTACTCGGGCCAACTGAAACCGGGGCCGCCGTAGGCTGCAGCGCGAACGTTCGATTCGGCGCCACGACGGCCAAGCGGTGGGAATTTTGCACCGCGAACGATTTCCTCGGCGTCTTTCCGGGTGCGGATATGCGGAATCACCACGCCTTCGGCACCCATCTCGAGCACCTTGCGAATATCGACTTCGTCGGTTCCGGTCAGGCGGACGACTGACGAAATCCCCGCCAGTCGGGCGGCCATGATCTGCTTTTCAAGATCAGGCCCGACGCCGAGCGAGGTGTGTTCGACGTCCAGATAGACGAAGTCGTAACCCCAGTTACCAACCGATTCGATCACGCTCAGCGCGCCGGTAAAAATGGCAAAACCGAAGACCGGCCCCTGCTTCATTTTCTGCTTCAGATTCATGGCTTCACTTTCTTGATGGTCAGGAAAAAAGAGGCACCCAAGTCGCAGATGCCGTCGTCGAGCAGTTCAATCCAGGCCCTACCAAGCCGAATCGCGTCGCTCGTTGATACCGTGCGGTAGGTAATCGATTTTCGCCATTTATAGACCGACTGGTAGAGTGTGTCAACCTAAAATTTCCCGGAAGTCGCCTCCCTGATCTTGGCATGAAACGCCGATTCGCGTGGCGATAAAGTCGAAAAAAATTTATTACAAACAATTATAAAACATCATATTATGATTATTATGTGATGTTTTGGTTTAAAAATATTCTCGACCGCTGTAAAAAATGGAGCGGTCCATACGCTACACCGCTAATCCATACCTGATGCGTTCTTGCGGCGGATGTTAAATCCATACCATTGACTCCGGAAGACTATTTTTACCCAAGCTTCATACCGCTCGACGAATTGATGCGATGCTGCGGATATGGCTGGTTTTAATTGGTTTTATCGAATTCTTCAGGCCCTTGACCCAAAGCCCTGGCTCGTGTTTCCATACCATATTCCATACTTCTTGGGTTTTCGATGTCTTCACTACCAAAAAATATCCGGATCGGTCGCAGCGGGCGGATCGGTATTTTGAAAAAAATCCCGAGCGACCTTTGGCTACATCCGCGCTATGCCGGCAAGGCCAAGGTCGTCGAACGTTCGACCGGAGTAAGCGATCCCGACGACGGGGTGAGGATCGCCAGCGCCATGCTGGCGCTGCTTGAGGCCGAGTTTTCCCAGGCGCGAGCGGAGCTTGAGCAGGAAAGACGAGCGCGTGTGGGCAGCGACGCGCCGATCGTCGTCGCCACGAAGCAGCCGAGGCCGGAAAAAAGCGAGCGCGCTCAATCGAATCGGCAGCGATCCCGCGTCGGGGAGGAAACGCGGCGCGACATCATCGACGCCGCGATGAAGGAATTCGCCGAAAAGGGATTGGCCGGTGCGCGCGTCGACGATATCGCGGCGAGAACGCGGACCACCAAGCCGATGATTTACTACCATTTCGGCAGCAAGGAGAAGCTCTACGCGGCGGTCATCGAAGAAGCGTACGGCGGCGTTCGCAGCAAGGAACAGGGTCTGCATCTGGACGACCTGCCGCCGGAGAGCGCCATGCAGCGCTTAGTCGAGGTCACCTTCGACCACCATGCCGCGCACCCGGAGCACGTGCGCCTAGTCTGCGTCGAGAACATGGAACGCGCGCGGCATATCACCGGCCGGCCGTCGCTGGTGCAGCGCAATGCGATCGCCATCGAGACTGTTCGCACGCTGCTCGAACGCGGCGAACGCGACGGCGTTTTCCGGCCGGGGATCAATCCCTGGCATCTGCACCTGTTGATCACTTCGTTCTGCTTCATTCGCGTTTCCAACCGCTACACTTGGAACGCCGTCTTTGAAATGGACTTATGGGAAAAGGACGACATCGCGCAGCAACGACAGATGATCATCGAAGCGGTGCTACGCTACGTAAAACCAGGAGAGGACGCAGCGACTCAAGCTGGAAGCTGCGCCGGAGTGGTCGGCGCCCAGCCGGTTTGCAGATAAATCCGGCAGCGCGCGATGTAGTCGTGCGTGCTCTTGGGCATCGGCGTTCGCGCACGTGCAATGTAGAAAATCAGGTCGCGGCCACCGCGGATCAGCTGCAGACCGTCCGAAATGCAATGGTTGACCGTGCCGACCGGCAGCGCCTGAGGGAGCGGGGTGAAATGGACGAGCCGCTCGGCGGCGGTGACCAGCAGCGCCCAGACGTCGAAAATTTCGGGGTCGGTGCGCAGTATTTCAGCCTTGACCTTGGCGGCTTCGACAAAGTCGCGAATCGACGTTTCGATGTCTGAAAAAGCGGGAATCGGCGTGAAGTTGGCGATCATCGCTTCGCCGATCCGGTCGATGTCGCGTAATGTCTGGCCGATCTTGATATAACGGCTTTCAAAGAAATCCTCAAGCGGGATCGAGAAGGCGCGGAAGGGCTCGCCCCACAGCTCGTCGATGCCTTCCTCGCCGCTGCAGTGCAGCACCAGGCGGCCGAGTTCCATGGCTTCGAGCAGGCATCTTCCGCACTCGCGCATCAAGGCATCGTCGCTGCGGATTTCGACGCCGGCGGCCTGCAGTTCGACCAGCTTGCGGAAAATGTCGGTGGCGCGGTTGAAGAGGGCGCCAGCGAGCATCGCGCCCTTGACACGTTTGCGCGCTGGATCTGACTCTGCCTGGTAGCACTGCCGCGCTTCGGCCAGGCGCGTTCCCGGAACATTGAGCCCATGCTCGGTGTGGTTGAATAGGCGGCGCGTCAGCGCTTCGATCAAGCGCTTCTTGGCTTCGAGCGTGTCGTCGGGAACCGGGTAGGTTTTGATCCAGTAACCGTCGTAAAACACCCGCTCCTGCTCGTCGATGATTCGCCGCGTGCCTTCGGCCGGGCGTTCGTCGTCAGGCGCTTTGTGTTTGAAGGGGTGTACGTTGCTTGTCATAGGGCGTCGATTCAATGAACTCAGGCTTGATCAAGCAAAAAACATGCGGAAAAGCGTCGCCGATTTAAGCGATTGAATCAACACGATGTTCCCTGGTCGGGCGCGGAACAGCGAGTGATATATTGCCCTTTTTTTGTGCGTCATGACAATTTTTGTGCGCCATGGGAAGCACCGACCCAAGCGCGGGCTAACAGTTCCCTTGTATGATCGGCACTCGGTCCAGGGATTTTGCCGCTGGCCAGGGCCTCGATGAACGGTCGAAATTCGTGTTCAAACAGTGATATAAAGGGGGGGGGCGCCAAGTTGCCTCCGAAGCTTGATTTCGGCGATGTCACACCTGGCGCTGTCGCTGCAACGCGCAGTGGATGTGCTGCTTACGAGGTGTTTTTCCCCATGATCAAATTGCTCGCCCACGGTTTCCTGCTCGTCTGTTTGGGCATGGCGACGGCCAAAGGCGCCGACTGTGAGATAAGTTCGCTCAATGAACCTGTCGAGGACGGAACGATCGCCTACCAGGTTGCCGGCGCAGGCCCCGACGTGTTGCTGCTGCATGGCCTGTTTGCCCAGAAGGAACAGTGGAATGAGGTGCTCTGCGCGCTGGCGAAAGCCGGCTATCGGGCCAGCGCACTGGACTTGCCAGGTTATGCGCAAAGTACCGGCTATCCGATCGAAGTCTATGCCCTGGAAAATCAGGTCGAACTGATCGACCGGCTGATGCGGGTGCGCGGGGTGGCGAACTTTCATTTGGCGGGTAATTCGATGGGCGGCGCCATTGCCGCACTCTATGCCAAGCGGTACCCGCATCAGGTTGCCTCCCTGGCCTTCATCGGCGGCCCGCTGGGCATCGGTGAGTGGGCGGCGCCGGTCAAGCAAGCGATCCTGCGCGGAGTCAATCCATTTATTCCGATTGATCAACGGCAACTCGATCTCGAATTACGGCTCCTGCTGGTCAATGTTCCTGTGCTGCCGGCTGAACTCAAGCAGGCGATGATCGCGCCCTACGTCGATCATCGTCAGCATTACCGCCAGGTCTGGGACATCGTCAACCTCTACGGCAGCGCCTTGCGTGCGCAACAGTCGAGCCGCTTGCCGACGCTCATCGTCTGGGGGAACAAGGACCAGATTTTCGATGTCGGCGGCGCGCAGTCGCTGATCGAGAAATACCCCAATAGCCAGCAAGTGTTTCTGGACGATGTCGGTCACCTGCCGATGCTTGACGCGCCGGCGACCACCGCCGATGTTTATGCCGATTTCCTGCGCAAAAATCCGCTCGCCGTTTCGTCGGCAAAATAGCCTGTTGTCAGGCAATCCGTATTTTCCGACAGCGAGAAGGGATCAACCGCTGATGCCATATAATTTGTCACCACCGCAACCCAGGAAGGCATAAGCGTGTCGAAGCCAGAGATCGAGGCCACCAGCAGCACGGTCGTCTACAAGAATCGGTGGATGAGCTTGCGCGAGGACGCAATCGTCCGCTCGGATGGGAGCGCCGGCCTCTACAGCGTGGTCGAAAAACCGGACTTCGCCGTCATTGCCGCCATCTCAGAAGGTGAGATCTATCTTGTCGAGCAGTACCGCTATCCGGTTCAGCGGCGGTTTTGGGAACTGCCGCAAGGTTCCTGGGAGGAGCAAACGGTCGATCCTCTGGTGCTTGCCCGAGCCGAACTGCGCGAGGAAACCGGTTTGACCGCCGCGTCGATGCTGCACGTCGGGCGCCTGTATCTTGGCTACGGCTACTCCACCCAGGCTTACGACGTGTTCCTGGCGACGCAGCTTGCCCAGGGCGAAACTCAGCTTGATGCCGAAGAGCTGGGTTTGGTCGCCAAAGCGTTCAAGCTGGAGATCGTCGAAGAGATGATCAGGAACGGTCAAATCATGGACGCAACGACGGTTGCGACGTTTGGCCTGCTACGACTCAAAGGGCTGCTGTGAAGCTGCCGTTCATCTCGGTGCGAACCGATCAACGCGAAGGAGACGCTGTCATGAAAGCAAAACGACTATTGCTGGTCATCGTTGGCCTGCTGACAACCAGCCTGGTCCCCGCTGCCGAGAGCTCCAAGCCGCTGATCGTCGGCATGGAGCTCGCCTATCCGCCGTTCGAGATGACCGACACCCGCGGCAAGCCCGCGGGCGTCAGCGTCGACCTGGCGACTGATCTCGCCAAGAGCCTGGGGCGGCCGGTGGTCATCGAGAACAGCAGCTTCGACGGGCTGATCCCGGCACTCAAGACCGGCAAGGTCGATCTGGTCATTTCGTCGATGACGGCGACGCCTGAGCGCGCCAAATCGATCGATTTTTCCGACCCCTATCTGGCAACCGGCCTTTGCCTGCTGCTCAAGAAGGATTCGCCGGCCAAAAGCATCGCCGACCTCGACCGCGCGGGCGTCAAGATCGCGGTCAAGAAGGGGACGACCGGCCATCTCTATGCGACGAACAAGCTCAAGAAAGCCACCGTCCTGGTGCTCGACAAGGAGTCGGCAGCGGTGCTCGAAGTCTCGCAGGGCAAGGCCGACGCCTTCATCTACGACCAGATGTCTACGTACCAGAACTGGCAGCGCAACAGCGCGACGACGCGCGCGCTGCTCGAGCCGTTTCAGAAGGAATACTGGGCGGTCGGCATCCGCCAGGGCAACGATGCGCTCAAGCGCCAGGTCAATCAGTTCCTCAAGGACTACCGCCAGAAGGGTGGTTTCGAGCAGCTCGGCGACCGTTACCTCAAGGAGATGAAGGACGAGTTCAAGCGCCTTGGCTATTCGTTTTTCCTCTAGCCGGTGAGCCCATCCTTGAAGCATCTCTTGGTGAACCGCGACGGGCAGGTGTCGCTGGCGGCGACCATCGTGTCGTGGGGCCTGGTCGCGCTGCTGGTCTGCGCGGTCTTCAGCTTTGCCTTCAGCGAATTGCGCTACGGCTGGAACTGGAGCGCGATCTGGCAGTACCGGCAAAAATTCGTGCAAGGCTGGTTGATGACCGTCGCGATTTCGGCGGCCGCCTTGCTCGCGAGCCTGCTGCTCGGACTGCTGACCGCGCTGGCGCGGCGCTCATCTTTGCTGCCGCTGCGCTACCTCGCCATACTTTACGTCGAAACGGTGCGCGGAACGCCGCTGCTGGTCCAGATACTGATTCTCTTCTACGTCGTCGCCAACGCCTTCGGCGTCGACAACCGCTATCTCGTCGGCGTACTGACGCTGTCGCTGTTCGCCGGCGCCTACCTCTCCGAGATGATTCGCTCGGGAATCGAGAGCATCCGCGATTCACAACTCGAATCGGCGCGAGCGATCGGGCTGACGCGCGCGCAGACCTACCGCTACGTGATCTTCCCGCAGGTCGTTCGCCAGCTGATCCCGCCGCTCACCGGCCAGTTCGCGTCGATCATCAAGGACTCGTCGCTGCTCTCGATCATCGCCGTCAGCGAATTCACGCTCAACGCGCAGGAAGTCAACGCCTTCACCTACAGCACCCTGGAAAGCTACCTGCCGCTGGCGGTCGGCTACCTGCTGCTGACGTTGCCGATCTCGCTGGTCAGCCGCGCGCTCGAACGGCGCTTTCACTATGCGACTTGAGTTTTGCGCGATCGGCAAGGCGTTCGGCGAACTGCAGGCGCTGCGCGACGTCACCTTGAACGTTGCCGAGTTCCAGTCGCTGGCGATCATCGGCCCGTCGGGCGGCGGCAAAACGACGCTGCTGCGCATCATCGCCGGTCTCGAAACGCCTGAAGCCGGGCAGCTTTCGATCGACGGCCAGCTGCTCGATTTTTCCGAGGCGTCATTGCTCGCGCATCGGCGCAGCATCGGCACCGTGTTCCAGGCCTACAACCTGTTTCCGCACCTGACGGCGCGCCAGAACGTCATGCTGCCGCTGGTCAAGGTGCATGGCGTGCCGGCGGGCGAGGCGAGAGAGATCGTCGACAGCCTGTTCGAGCGCTTTCAGTTGTCGGCGCACGCCGACCGGCATCCGGCAGAACTTTCCGGCGGCCAGCAGCAGCGCGTCGCGATCGTTCGTGCGATCGCCATCAAGCCGCGCTTCCTGATTTTCGACGAGCCGACTTCGGCGCTCGACCCGGAAATGACCGCCGAGGTCCTCGACTTCATCGCCGAACTGCGCGCTGACGGACGTAATCTGATCATCGTGACGCACAATATGGGTTTTGCGCGCGAAGTCTCCGACCATTGCCTGTTCATCGCCGACGGCCGCGTGCTCGAAGAAGGGCGGTCGAGCGAGCTGTTTGGTCGTCCGCAGAACCCGCTGCTGGTCAATTTTCTCGCCAAGGTGTTGCGTTACTGAGCGCGTCTCCACGTCTTTCCGGTGATCCATGAACAAACTGATTACAGAACTTAAGCGACTCTATTTCCTCGACGACCAGCGATCGACGCCTGGCGGTGAGGGGAGATTGACCGCGAAGACGCTCGCCCAAAGCCTGGTTGGCGAGAGTGCGGTCGAGCTCGACCTGGTCGGCGCCGACGGCAGGGTGCGCACGCTGGTCGTCGAGTTTGAAAAGGCCGGCGACTGGCAGCACGCGGCCAGGCTCTATCAGGCGGTGCAGGACGACCTCGGCTGGCCGGCGCCGGCGCTCTCGGTTGCGGGGCACCAAGGCTACGCGATCTGGTTTTCGCTCGCCCAAGCGGTACCGCTGGCGCAGGCCAGTGCCTTTCTCGCGGCGCTGCGCGCGGCGTATCTGGCCGACCTTCCCGCGCTGCGTCTCGGCTTGCATCCGGCAGCCGACGCGCCGGCGCGGATCAGGCTGGTGCCGGGACGGCACCCGGCGAGCGGCAAATGGTCAGCCTTCATCGACCCGACGCTGGGCGGCATGTTTATCGACGAGGCGTGGCTGGAGATGGCGCCGAATCAGGACAAGCAGGCTGAACTGCTGGCCGCGCTCAAAAGCATCAAGCCGGCCGAGTTTGAATCGGCGCTCGGCACGCTGCAGAGCGCGCCGCCGAGCGATCCTGCGCCGACTGCAGCCGAGCCGACCTCACCCAGTGAAGTGCCGGCGCGGCGCCGGTCAACCTTCAAGGTCGGCGGCGATTACCACGATCCGCAGAGCTTCCTGCTGGCGGTGATGAACGACGTGTCGGCCAGCGCACGCCACCGGATCGCTGCGGCAAAAGCGCTGCTGCCGCACTTTTGCAATGGCGTCGCTGACGACAAGTCGGCGAACTGACCGAGCGCTCGCTCAAAGGCGGCTCGCCGGCGTAATACCGTTCACTCAAGCCGTTCGTGGTGAGCCTGTCGAAGCATAAACGGCATCGAGCACGCCGGCGGCCTTTCTATTTCACCCTGGCAATTTGCGCGCGCAGCGGGATGTTCTTCGAGTCCAATCCGGGCGCCTGGCCGTGCAGATCGAAGTCCAGCTCGACTTGCGGCCTGAAGATCAGCGTGTGCGTTGATCCGCCGAAGTGGAACATGCCGAGCTGTTCGCCTTTGTCGATATGCTGGCCTTCATAAACGGTGATTTCGTTTGACGAGACCTCGGCCATGCCGACGAACATCACCGCCATCAGGCCGATCTTGGGATTGTCGGCTTCGATGAACAGCAGGGCGCGCGACGCGACTTGCGTGATGTAGCCTTGCGATTCGTTGGGACCGGCCGGATCGAAGCCGACCGCCGGCGTCTGAGCATAATACGAACCATCGATCAGCCGGGTCTTGACGATCCGGCCGCTCACCGGGCTGTGCCAGCGGTGATAGCTCAAGGCGCTGAGGAAGGCCTGATAGATGGTCCCGCCAGCGAACTGCGCAGCGAGCGGATCGCCGGCTATCATGTGCGAGAGCGAGTAGGGCTGATCCTTGATCCAGAACTGGTCGCGCAGTTGTACATTCTTCGCCAGCCGATACGGCGCCGATTCGCAGGAATTGGCGATCACACTGTCGTCGTTGGGGCTCGCCAGCGGACGGCGGCCCTCGCGGAAACTACGCGTAAAAAAAACATCCCACGACGCGAAGCCGTGATACGGGAGCTCCGGGCTGGAAACGAAATCCTGCGCGAAAGTCGGCATTGCAGCGCGCGCATCGCGGCCGAACCAGCCGGCCTTCGGATCTTCGCTCAGTACGACGCGAGAATCGGGCGAGCGCAGGAAGGCCGCCCACTGATTGAGGATTTTCTTGAGCTGGCGATTGACCTTCTCGTTGAGGAAAGCCGCGGTGCCGGCCGGCGTACCCATCGCCCAGTTGACGATGGCGTTGATCGGAAAACCGACGAGGTCGGTCTGGTTGAATTCCGGCGCCTGGGTCAGCACCCGGTTCATCACCGCCAGCATTTCGCGGTAATCGCGTATCTGCGGATTGCCCACGGGATCATTGAGGTAGGGCGCGGTGCGCGGGATCTGATCGAACATCTGCGTAAATAACATGAAGAGCTCGGGGTCGCTTTCGATCAGCGTCTTGAACTCTTCGATCACCGGCAGCAATGCCTGGCGCTCGCCTTGCGGCTGCTGCGCCAGACGCTGGCGAAAATCCTGCAAGGCGCGCTGGTCAGCGCGCAGCCAAGCCCCGGGTTGGGGCTTTGCCGCCGTTTCGAGCGGTTCTGCCCAGACCATCGACGAGGCCGCAACGACCGCCAGCAGGCCGGAAAACCACCATTTTGACTTCGTCTTGTTGTCCATTGAGCCCTCGCTGATAGCGGATACGTTTTTTCGGAATCATAACCGGAGAATCGCATGCCGATTGCCGATCTTTCGCTCGACTTGGATTCTGCGTATCGAAGACCGGACACTTCACTGTGCAAGGAAGACGAGTACTATTTACCTGGCATCGGCCAAAATATCGTCCCGGTATTTGTCGCGAATCAACCGATAAGGTCTTGATCTCAAGCAGCGGAGTGAAATACTGGTATTTGATCGTTGGGGCGATTGCATCACTGTTCAAGCAAAACGTAGGAGAGCAGAACATCTGCAATTCGATTGACCGGGTCCAAATCAAGTTCGTCCCGTATCCTTTGCTGACGGTAGGCTAGGCTGTTGCGATGAATGCCAAGTCGTTCGGCAGAACGGCCGACATCAAGATTGCCTGATAGTAGAGCCGATAGCGTATCCCGGAGGTAGGTACGTTCCTGCGCCACGGCATCGAATCGGGTACGGTAGGCGCGCAATACCATCGCTGCAGGTCCGTCTGCGGTTTGTGCGGCAAGATAACGGACCAGCAGCTCCCGATCAAAGAGCGATCTGCAGGGGGTTTGCTGGCAGCAACGAGCCAGACAAAACATCGCTTGCGAAAAGGATGCTGGATATTCGGCGGCGTTGTCCGCCACGCCCCCCGCCGCGCAGCGAATTACTCCCGAGCACATTCTGGATAGAACCGTTTGGATCTGCAGCAACCATGATGGTACCGCCACTGCCGGCTCATCATTTTCGGATATCTCTCGCAAAATGACCAGTAGCTCATCTCGAAACGACAAAATGTCATTGGGCTGAATCAGTTCCAGTTGGTGCAGCTGAGCTTCGATCGATTCGCCGATCCGTTCCATCAGTAGTCCCGACACACCGCTTTCAGACAAAGCGCTTTCGCGGAAAGGCTTGAGGTCGGCGAGGCACACACAGTGCCGACCTTCCAGATTTGCCCCGATAGTCCGAGCCAGGCGAAGGACTTTGGGGGGGGCGTCTTGCCCGGGGTGATGTAGTGCGGCTTCCAAAAATTGATCCCGGAGGCGCGAACGCGCTAGAGCTTCACGCTGCGACAGTTCTTGCTCCAGAATCAGTTCGGTCATCAGCTTCACCATGTGCGCGGTATCACGTACCTCGTCAGGCACGCCGAATACGCCCACCACACCGACAATTTGCCCCTCGAGCAGAATCGGCAGATTAACGCCCTGCAACGCGCCGGGATAGCAAGAAATCTCGTCAGGATAAATCTCGATGACGGAGCCGCTCAGCATCACATCCAATGCCCCTTTGTGGAAGGTGTTGAGTCGGTCGGCATGACCGGTGCCGATGATGATTCCCTCTCGATTCATGATGTTGACGTTTCGGTGCACCACCGGCAGGACTGTCCGAACGATTTTTTGTGCCATCTCTTCCGAAATGAGCATGAATTTCTCCTTTGTTGTGCATATTGCACAATCTCAATAAACAATATCTGCTTTTACCCGTACAACGCAGCCAATTGCAAAAGGCGATTCCATGACGAATAATTTGCTGTCGCCGAGTAGGTAAATTGGCCTGATTTCAATGGGCTAATGTCGATTATAAGAATTTCGACAACATTGTATTTCACAACGACAAGACAATAAGGGGAGCGCCAATGGGAACAACGGGAATGTTGCTAATTCTGGCAGCAGGCATAGGTCTGATACTGCTTCTGACGATCAAGTTTAAGCTACACGCTTTTTTGGCGTTGCTCTCTGCCTGCTTTTTCATCGGTTTTTCAACCGGAATGCCGTTCGATAAAATATTCAAGACAATCGAAGGTGGCATGGGGAGCTTTTTGGGACTATTGGCCCCCATCCTGGCCCTCGGCGCAATTATCGGCAAGATGATGGAAATTTCGGGCGGTTCCGAGCGACTCGCCCGCACGCTGATCAACAAAATGGGGAAACGCAACACCCATTGGGCGATGATGGTTGTCGGCTACCTGTGCGGTATTCCCGTCTTCTTTCAGGTCGGCATCGTTTTGTTGATGCCGATCCTGTTCAGCGTGGCGATTGAGGCTGGCATGTCCGTCGTGATGGTCGGCATCCCAATGATCATCGGTTTGCTGACCGTTCATTGCATCGTTCCGCCGCATCCGGCAGCCACCGCCGTGGCGATCGGGTTGAATGCCGATATCGGTAGGGTGATCATGTATGGCTTGATCGTCGGCTTTCCTGCCGCAGCGATTGCCGGGCCGGTTTTCGGAAAAATGATCGGCAACAAGTTCAAGTTGAATCCTCCTGAGCGCTTCAGAAATCTGACGGCAACGCCCGACGACCAGTTGCCGGCGTTCTGGACGACGCTCTTTACCATCTTGTTTCCCCTTATCCTGATGATTGCGAAGACCATTCTGGAGATGCTTCTAGGGAAAACCAACCCAGCCATGGTGTACATCAACCTCCTGGGAGATCCCGTTATGGCGTTGTTTCTAGCCGTCTTTTTGGCCTACTGGACACTGGGGCTGAATCGCGGGAAAACCATGGAGCAGTTGCAAAAGTTCAGCGAAACAGCGATCGGGCCGATGGCCGCCATCCTGTTGATCATCGGCGCCAGCGGTGCATTCAACAAAATGCTGATGGATAGCGGTATTGGCGCAGCGCTCAAGGCGGTTCTCGCTACTTGGCATATCAACCCACTCGTTCTGTCCTGGTGCATGGCTTCGGTGATGCGCTTTGCCGTAGGGGGGGCGACGATCGCCATGGTCGCTGCGGTCGGCTTGGTTACGCCGATCCTGCCGATGTACCCCGGTCTTGATCCTGCCTTGGTTGCCGTCGCTATCGGAGTTGGCGCCATCGGCTTATCGCATGTGAACGACCCCGGCTTCTGGTTTGTCAAGGAAAGCTTCGGCATGTCGATGGGGGACATCTTCAAAACCTACACGCTCTCGACGACCATCGCCTCGGTTGTGGGTTTGGGGGTTCTGCTGGTACTCAGCCTATTTGTCGCCTAGTACCCAATACGATTTTTTAGGAGCCTTGCAATGAAAGTGACAGTGGTAATCGATAATTACGTTCCTCCGTCAATTCGCGGTCCATTTCTCGCCGAACATGGGCTGTCCCTGTTGATTGAGAGTGACGGCAAGCGAGTTCTCTTCGATACCGGTCAGAGTGGTGCGGTGGTACACAATCTGAGTTTGCTCGGGGTACATCCGTCAAGCCTGGACGCGATTGTTCTCAGCCACGGACACTATGATCATGTCGGCGGCCTGATGAGTGTCTTGCAGCACGCCGCCAAGCCGCTGCCGGTCTACGCCCACAGCGAGATCTTCCAGACACGACTGTCCGTCGCCGGCCAACAGCACTATGTCGGAATCCCGTTTTCCAAGCCGCAGTTGACCGGGCTTGGCGCTCAGTGGGTTTTGTCGGATCAGCCGACGGAGGTAATCCCCGGTCTCTGGTTCAGCGGCCAGGTTCCGCGACAGACGGACTATGAGAAAGGTGATTCCCGACTGTTTACCTGTCAGAGCGATGGCTGCTGTGTTGAAGATTCAATTCCGGACGATGTTTCACTTTTTCACGCGAGCGAGCAGGGATTACGAGTGGTCGGCGGCTGCGCCCATGCCGGAATCATCAATACGATCCGCCACGGTCTTGCCATCACTGGTCAGACACGGCTACACACTTGGATTGGAGGAACCCATCTGGCGCCGGTCTCGGTTGAACAGCAGAGCGCGACTCTTGATGCTCTTGGAGAATTCTCGCCGGAGCTGATTGCCGCTAACCACTGCACTGGATTCGCTATGATGGCGACACTGCGCGAACGGTTTGGCGAGCATTTCATCCCTGCTTTTGTTGGAACCGTATTTGAGTGGTAAACATATCCCATGCTTTCGCCGTCGATGGAAGCATCGTCGGCGGAGGGCGCCTCTCGCACATAGAAAATTCGCGCAGAGGCGCAGCAGCCGTGGGGCATGCTCTCTCTCAGGCCTGCGGTCTATAACCCGAACTGGTATTTGATCGTCAGGGTGATGGCGATCGCGTTGCTGCCGAGAATGCGCGGGCGCGGCACCGCGCCCGAGGTGGTGCGCACTGCTTTCACCGCGTCGGCATCAAGTTCCGCATCGCCAGAACTGCGCAAAATTTCGACGGAAGAGAAACGCCCATCACTTTCTATGACAACGCGGCAGAGGGCATTGCCGACCAAATGCTTTCCCGTATCAACGACGCGGCGGCGGGCATGGACGGATTCGGAAACTTGATCGAGATAACGGGTCATGGCCTCGCGCCGCCGCTCGGCGTCGGCGGCGTTCGTCGATGTCTTCTCGATCGGCGCGGCAGGTAGAACGCTTTGCTCCAGAATGATCGATGTGGCCAGGCTGATGCCTATTTCCATGCCGCTAGGGTCAACAACGACGATGTCGTCTGTCTCCGGTCCGTCTGTCGTCGGGGCGTCGGGCTTCCAGCCGTTCAGGAACAGCCAATGCAGGGCAAGAGACAAAACGACAGCGGTGGCGGTGCGTTCGCCGTCGGTCACGGTTTGTCGGCGGCGACGGTGGGTTCGGCGGCGATGACCAGGCGGTCGCCGCCGTTGTCGCGGATCGCGCCGACCGCTGCCATGAAATCACCGACGCTCGCTTGGCGGTCGGGAACCAGCAGAATCTGGCGGTTGTTGCTCTCGCCCTTGGTGGTGTTGCGGACCAGGAAGGCCACGTCGCGCAGCGTAATCAATTCGCCGCGGTGGTGCAGGGTTCCGTCGGCGGACAGTTGGATCTCGATCGGATGTCCGGCATAACTGCTGGCGGCAGATGATTTCGGCAAGCGCAGATCGACACCATGGATCGCAAAGGCCGCGGCGATGACAAAGAAAAAGAGCAGGATGAACACCGTGTCGAGCAGCGGCGTGAGATCCGGCAGCGGGGTTTCCCGATGGCGTGGTTTAAGCGAGATCACGGCGTCGGTTCGGCATTTTTGCGTGCCAGAGCCCTGTTGGCGAGACGAGCCAGGGAGAAGGCAACGAATTCTTCGCGGCGCAAGAAGGCATGGTGTGCGAACACCGCCGGAATGGCGATGAAAAGTCCAATGGCCGTGGCGATCAAAGCCTGCCAGATCCCTTCCGCAAGTGACGACATATCGACCGCGCCGTGCAACGAGGACAAATGGGAAAAGGTCAGGATGATTCCCAAAATGGTGCCGAGCAGGCCCATCAGCGGAGCGACTCGCGTTGCCAACGCCAGAACACCGAGATGGCGGTCAAGCGAGCGAACCACTTCTTCGACGCGGATTGCCGCGTCGCATTCGCGGACTGCGGCGGGTTCGTCAGAACCCAGTGCCTCGATCAGCGCCTGCAAGGCGGGAGCTGATGATTCGGTCAGTGCGCGGGCTGCTTCCTGGTCGCCTTTTCGCAGCGCGTCCAGTAGCGCGGTTTCCTCTGCCGAGTTGGGCAGGCGCAAGGTTGAAAAGACGATGCCGCGGTCGATCAGGATGGCCAGCACCACTGCCGACAAGGCCAGCAGCGGCCAGGTCATCATGCCGCCTTGTGCGATCCAGGTCATGCGTTCATCTCCTGGTCAAGCAGCGGGAGCCACAGCTGTTTTAGCGCCGCGGCGTCGAGGTCTCGCCCGATAATCAGAACAAAAGGCGCGTCTGCGGCGGCCCTGAGTACGGGCTCGAAATCGACATGGCCCGGGAGGTATTGGATCACTTGCGGTCCCTCGATGTCGGTAAGCAATGCGACGCCTTTGATGCGTAGTACGCTGGGCGGACTTGCCTGCAGGGTGCGTGTCAACAGGTCGCGGTCGATTGCTGGCGCAAGGGTCAAGCGCAACGCGGAGAAGCCTTCGTCCGCGTGAGTGACGCCGTGGACGTGCTGGTGTCCAGCGCAATCGCAGACGGACGTTGCTTTGTTTTCGCTGTGGCGTGACAGGCCTTCGCCGAAGACGGCGGGTTTGACCCGGCCATTGACTGCCGCGATAAGACGCGCCTGAGGGTTGATGCTTTGGATCTGCGCTTCGATTTCAGTGCGTTCGGCGTCGCTCACCAGGTCGCATTTGTTGAGGATGACGGTATCGGCGGCGCGAATTTGCTCCGCCGTGACGCCCGAGGCGGCAAGATTGTCGCGAAAGCGTGCGGCGTCAACCACCGAGATCACGGCGGCGAGTTCTGCCAGGTCGCTGATTTCATGGAATTCATCGATCATATTCATCGGATTGGCCAGGCCGGTAGTCTCCAATACGATGAATTCCGGGGCGAGGCTGGCGGTTAGCTGACGAATGCCCCGCGTCAGGCTTCCCGCCAGCGAACAGCAGACGCAACCGGCGTCGATCGCCAGCACCGAATCCTCGCCTTCGAGCAGATGGGCGTCGACGCCGGTCTCGCCGATCTCGTTCTGGATCACGGCGACCAGTTGGTCGCGGGCGAGGTGAAATTCAATGAATTGGTTGAGGAACGAGGTCTTGCCGGCACCGAGAAAGCCGCTCAGGACCACCAGCCGCGGGCGCTTGAGCGCGGCGCAGTCTTCTAGACCGGGCGTTTCGACGCCTGCGGCGATGCGCAGCAGCTGGTAATGTCCGGCGTCGACCGGCAACGTGACCTCAGGCCAGGCGGCGCGCGTTGCAGCTCCCCAGGTCAGAACCTCGGTGCGCAGACGATCATCCGGTGCCTCTGAAGGCGTCAGGCTGCCGTCGGCGTGTCGCGTCAGCCAAGTCGCCGTGGCCTCCGCGGCAAGCATGGCATCGGGAGCTGCCTTCATCGTCGCGGCGACTCCACCGGCAAGAACGCGGAATAGATCGCGCGCCAGATCAAAGGCCGGCAGGTCTTCCTCCAACCCGCCTGGCGGCACCAACCAGCTGCCGTCAGGTGCGGCGATTCCGGCAACTGCGGTAATGCGTCGGCGCGTCGGCGCGGTCAGCGCGAGGCCCAACGCGTGTTCGGGATGGGTCAAGGCCAACTGCATTTCAGCAATGGCGAAGAGGTCTGAAAATTCCGGATGCGCCGGGAAGTCGCGGATCAGCTCCAAGGCGTCGGGCGAGGCGGCAGCGATTGCGGCGGGAAGCGAAACGCGCTCGATCATCGGGTCGTCGAGCGCGGGAAAATAAAACAAGCGGAAATCTGCGGTCGACAAGTCACCGGGCTGCGCCGACAGGGGCAAAAAGCCGAAGATGCCGGGACGGGTCTTGATTCGGCAGGTGAAGGCGCGCGGGAACGAGGCCGCAGACGCTAACCCGAGCCAGCCGGAAAGTCGCCGGAAGCGACCGTCCATGCACGCGGCGGTCATCCAGTTGGGCGGCAGGGCAAAAAGGTCAGCCGGCGTCGGCAGGCGTTCGGAATCGGGACTGAAAAAGGAAATAGGCACGGATTACCTTATCGATCAGGGAGGGCCGCGCACCAGGCGCGGCCCAGGGATGCCTTCTAGCCGAAGGTAATGCTGTCGCCGTTGCCCAGATAATCCTGCGTAGCAGAGCGGAATCGCGCCGTGCCGCGCACTACCGGATAGCCGCGTTCGATGAACTTCTTGGCGGTCAGGTGGCCGGTGCAATGGTTGCAGCCGACCTTCTCGAAGTTCCATTTGCCGAGCGAGATCACGAGATCGTCGTATTTCGGATCCCAATCCTCGAACGGCGAAATGTGCAGGCCCCCATAGAGGCCGTGGAAGCGGTCGTTGTCGTATTTCAGCTTCTGCGTGGCGGTGCTGGTCATTTGCAGGATGCCTTGATGGTTGCAGCCGGAAATCGCCACCAAGCCCTTGTCCTTGACGTTGAAGGCGAGCGATGTTTCGCCGAAGACGCGACAGATGATCGGCACGTCGAACTTCATCAGCATCATGCCCGGACGAATGAGCGTCATCTCCTTGTCGACGACGATCGGATCGCCCTTGTAGCCGGAATCGACGATGTACTGTCGCCCTTCTTTATAGAAACCATTGTGGATATAAAGAGGGAGCTTGTTGTTGTACTTCATCGCCGCCGGGAAACCGAAGAAGTGGTCGAAGTGCTCATGGGTCTGGATCAGCGCCTCGATTTCGCCCGATTTGAGCATCTGGTCGATGCCTTCGCGCTTGAAGCTTTGATCCATCCAGGTGTAGGACCAGCCAGTATCGAGCAGGTATTTGTGCTTGCTGCCGTCCATATCCTCGACCTCGATCAAGGTCGAGAAACCGCCCGGGTTCTCGGGGTGCAGCGCCAGTTTGTTTTGGATGGCCCAGGCGGCCTCAAGATCATGCGGGAGCATTTTCTTGATGCTGGAAATCCCTTCATCATAGCTGCTCTTGCCGGCGCCTTTGCCGTTGCCGAAAGGGCCCCAGCCGATCGTGTATTGGTCGACCAGCAGGCCGCCCGCCTTCATGATGTCCTCCATCAGGTGGGCGTTGTTGAACCAGCTGGTTTCCGAGATGACCGTCGCCTTGACGCTGCGTACGACGCCGAACTCAAGCTGAGCGCGAGCGATCTTGGGCAATTGGCTGTAGGCCGAGTTGGTATAGGAATAAAGGCCCATTCCGGCAAGGGCTCCGCCAACTACGCCGGTCGTAGCGCCTTTGATGAAGTCTCGGCGGGAAGTCGTGTGGTCGTCAATCATGATTGGTCTCCTTCTGTGGATTACTGGATGATCTGAACGTTGTGAGCAACCCACGGCAGGATGTTGATCACCCCGAAGTAGATGGCGATGCCTGTCGTTGCGCCGACCGCCAATCCTCTGGCCAGGCTGGGCGTCCACGAGACGTCGTGGGCGATCACTGAGGACTCGACTTCGTTGAGCTCCGCTGCATTTTTGGGGACCGCCTTCCAGCCGGGCCAGCCGTCCATGAACCACATATTGATCAGGAAGATGTTGATCAGCCAGATCATCGGAATCATCGGGAACTGCTGCGGATGGGCAAAGCCTTTCTGCGTACCGATGAGGAAATGGGCGTATCGGTAGTAAAGGACGTAAACCACGCCGCCGATGATCAGGCTGATGACAGTGCGCAGGAAGGCATTAACCGGGCGGCTGAATTTGTTCGGCCAGTTGCCGCCGTAGAAGTTGAGCCCCAATACGCCGACCAGCCAGAAAATCGCCGTTTCGCCGACGTGCAGCCAACGCCAGTCAGGCGCCGCGTCGCGTTTCGTTCCGCGGACGGTTTCACCCCACATCAGGTCTTGTGCGTAGTAAATGAAGAAACACATACACAGCGCCACGGCGACGATGCCGAAGAAGGCCGACGTGCGGCGCAACCAGTTGGTCTTGATCAGGTTGAACGGGTAACGCTCCCAGATGCTTTCATAGACCCAGACGGTGACGGTGCAGCTCATGATCCACGCGATGTGGAAATTTCCCGACACGGTGTTGGCGAATCCCTCCCAATACGGGGGGGTAATCGCGGTGTATTGCTGCCAGGGATAGAACAGGATCGCCATGTGCGAATGCATGGTGAGGAAGTAGATGATCGTGGACATGAAAAAAGTGACCACCGCGATGGTGAAGCCGCGTGCCGGTTGTTCGAGCTTCTGCCAGGGGGAGTTCTCGCAGGCGACGACCCAGGACGGCGCGATCCACGAGGCGATGGCGGCGAACATCATGATCGCCTCAGCCGAATATTCCTCGGCATAGAACTCGGTCAGGCCCATGGCATGGAGCCGGTCGGGACTGAAATAGGCGATGCCATACTGACCGAGCAGGCCCATGAAGAAGCCCTTGATCAACAACATCATGGCGACGACGCTGACCGTGGTCAGAATGACCCCTTTGGTGACCGGATGCGCCTTGTTTAGCCAGCTTCGCTTGAACGGCCAGAAGTCGAAAATATAGGCCACCCAGATGATCAGGATGAGCATCCAGCGGCAGATCATATAGCCGTCATAGGGTGTGTACATGCGCATAATGCCGCGGGGATCCTGGAATATCCACCAGCTGACGCCAAACAGCACGAATACCATCAGCAGGTTGGCGATTGCCGGTAATGGCCCGCGCCAGCGTTTTACCAGCTTGCGGCTCTCCAGGTAACTTGTTTTTTCGTTCTGCGCTTCCATGACTGATCTCCTTGATCGATGGTTTTTTTGTCGCGGGAATTGTGGCTGCTTCTTTCGGCGTGCTGTCTACTGCCTTACGTTTTTACTGCTACTGCCTTCAGCCCGAGCAACTCGGGCAATCGCTCGGGATCTACCGTCGCTGGATCGATGCCTTGCGCCATGGCCCGCGTGAACAGCTCGTTTCTATCGAACGCCGTCAGTTCATGCGCTGTGGCGCGCTCTGCCAAATCGCTCCGGACGCTTCGGAGGGGATTGCTGCGGGTAAAGAACTCCCTGCGGTTCATGCTGTTTGGCCGCGTGTTTTTGCTTGCTTTGGCGGTTGTCCAAGCATCGCCGCAAAGGCATCCAGCCCATGCGCAGCGAGCAATTGCGCGCGTCGTGCGTCGTGCGCCTGAATGGCTTGCAGCAAGCTGATGTGTAATTCGAAGAAAGACCCGGCCCGGGCCTTGTCGAGGCTTGTGGCCAGAGCCATCTGGCTGCGCGCGGCGATGATTTCTTTCAGCAGCAGGTCGAGGAATGGATTTCCTGCGAGCGATGCCAGAACCCCGAAGAAAGAGAAATAGTCGCTCGCCAACTCGCTCGCGTTGCGATCGACCAGATGCTGTCCCAGCCGAGCAGTGGCGGTTTCCAGAAGGTGGAGATGCTCGGCCTGGCAATGGGTCGCCATGCGTGCAGCGAGATGAGGTCCGACGGCGCGCAAGGCGTCCATCGTGTGTTCGGCGTCGGCGGGCAGCTTATGCCAGGGAAGCGGCGTTTGGCCCGAGATCAGATAGCAGCCGCTACGCTTGCGTATCTCGATCTGTCCGCGGGCCGCCAGCGTGATCAGTGCCTCACGTACGGTGTTGCGGCTGGCTGCCAGTTGTTGGGCGAGGTCCCGTTCGCCTGGTAAACGCTCCCCCTTCTCCAGTCCAAGATTGGCGACGAGGTCAAGAATCCGTTCGGTGCAAGTCGTGGGCATTTTGAATTTATCTGGTCCAACCAGATACCTCATTAATAGGCTGTTACGCATCAGAGACGCGCAATCCTATCCCGTGCAGTGACGACTTACAAGTAATAATTACATCTGGTTGGTGCAGATCTGTATCGCAGAAGGTTGAGTATAACAACCACAAATCACTGTTTTATGTGGTTTGTGTGCGATTGATCCACGCTCGACTTGTTGGCGGGGTGAGTGACAATCTATCTGGTTGGACCAGCTAGCGCGGTGCGGGCGGTCTTGTCGGGCTTGGCGACACCCTGGGGAATTCCGCCCACAGGCTTTTGGCCAAACCGGAATAGACGGGAAGCCTGGTCTCGTCAAAGTTTTCCGGTTGCGTGGAGCAAAAGATCAGCACTTTGCGTAGAACGCCGTCGACGTGAAAAGGCAAAGCCAGATAGGAGCGGATGCCCTTGGGGATAAATAGCGCCCAGTCGATCGGCTTGATGCTTTTGGTGGTGTCCTTGACGATGATGTAGGGCAGACCGAACAACACCATGTTTTCGGCGATTGAACCGGAATAGGGATGGGCGTCGTTCTCGCTGACGCTTTCGAACGGTTTGCCGACGCCGGTGACGGCCACTCGTCCTTCGCCGATGAATATCTGCGACAGCATGACCGCGTCAACGTGGTGGCTCTTGGGTTGATTGTCGAGAAGCACGCGCAGCAGGCCACGGATGTCGTTGGCATGGGCGAGTTCTGCCTCAACCTCGGGGGATGGGGTGAGTGGGGGTTCGGCATTCTGGGCGGGTTGGCGCGGGCTCAACGAAAACCACAGCAGGCTGTGTCCGTCGCGGTCATAGGCGCGCACCCGGCTCATGCATACGATCGCTTGCCCGTGGGCATTGTTGATTGTGAGCAGACCGTTCCAGGCGCGCGAGAACAGCAGTCGCTCGTAGATGTCACGCATATAGACGTCGGCATTGGCGGCGAAGATGTCGGCAAGAATAATGGGCTTGTTCTTGGGGTCGATGCCAAAGATCTCGCGGGCAGGCGCATTGGCGACAAACACCCGTCGGCTGCCGCATTCGGCCATGAAAACGGGATTATCGAAAAGCTCGACATGCTCGGCGATGCCGGTTTCGCTGCCGCGCTGCAGAATGCCGTTGGCGATTCCTGTGCAGTCGGTGACGAGGCCGAGATAGCCGAAGCTGATATCCGGGTCCGGCGCCCCCAGGACATAAAGCCAGCGCATCAGTCCGTCGCGACCATGGGCCCGGAACACTTCGGACACCGGTTGGCGCTGACGCATCCGTTCGTGGAAGCGCGTGAAAGCTTCCCGGTCTTGTGTCGCGAGAATGGATTCAGCGCTGGCGGCGTCTTGCAGCAGGCCGGGAATGATGTCCTCCATCCACGGTGTGGTGGCGTCGGAGAGAAATGATATTTCGTTTTTTACCAAGTCAGCGCGCCAAACCAGCGCCGGGCTCGCGCCGGCTTCGCTCGAAAAAAGGCGCAGCAGCCGGTCGTAGGGGATTTCCCCAAAATTCGATGTTTCAGACATGGTGAATCTTTCTGGTCGGCGGATAGAGCAAAGTGATGGCCATAACAAAGGCTCTTTCGGTCAATCCTACGGAAAAATGAGCCGACCGTTATTCCTGAGATGGTTTATCCACGAGGGAGTTCCGGGACTCTGGCAGGTATAAAAAACAGGAGCGATTATCCCGGCGAAGATTTTGGGGCTTGAGGGACAAGTGATCAAGTGCGTTGTATTCGATGAAGAGAGCGCGGGCCTCCGATCGCCAACAGCGCAGCGCACGGGGCGCGCAAGCGCTGAGCGCTTGCCACTGCGAACCTCCCTGCGGTTGTGAAGTGGAGGGCGAGTACGCCGGTCAATCGTTCTTGCTGAGTAATATACTCAAAACACAATATTCTATTTATTGGCAAAAGCCAATAAATATCTCTTGTGGGATAATTGGTTGAGGCTGCCGTCGGCACTGTCGGGAAACTCGGTTTTTTAGTCGGTTTCTGGTTGGCCGAATCTCCTCCTGGCGCTCTCGTAAAGTCGTGTCGAGAACTGCGTTGGTCATCGTTGTTTCACCCTCCTTATCCTTTCGTTTTGGCTTCGGCGTTCGTGAGGCGAGCACATCATGGTCACAGAGAAGACAACGCAGTCGAACCCTTTGGCGTCACCACTCGATCCGGAAGATTGGACGGCTTTTCGTAAGGAAGCCCACCGTCTGCTCGATACCTGTATCGACCACCTGGTTGACGTCCGCAATCGTCCATGGCGTCCGCTGAGTGACGCGGATCGGGGGCCGCTAAGTCTGGACGACCCGACCGAGGGTTGCGGCATTCAGACCTTGGTTGATGAGCTGACGTGCAATGTCTTGCCCTTTTCGTCGGGAAACACGCACCCCCGTTTTTTTGGATGGGTGCAAGGCAGTGGGCTAGCCAGCGGCCTGCTTTCAGAAATGATCGTCGCGACGATGAATAGCAACTGCGGTGGCCGTGATCACGGTGCCGTCTATGTCGAGCGGGCAGTTATCGACTGGTGCCGGCGCTGCTTCGGTTTTCCCTCGCAAGCGTCGGGCCTTCTCGTCTCCGGAACGTCGCAAGCGACAGTGACCTGCCTCGCAGCAGCGCGTTTGAGGGCCTTGGGAACGGCATCTCGCAGCGACGGTATTCAGCACTCTCCACGACTCGCCGCCTATGCGGTGAAAGGTGTGCATAACTCAACCGCAAAGGCGCTCGAACTGCTGGGAGTAGGGTCGTCGACGCTGCGTAGCTTACCCATGGGAGCAGATGGGGGCATCGACGTCGCCAGTCTTTCTAGAGCGATCGCCGAAGACCGGGCCGCAGGGTTGTTGCCGTTCTGCGTAGTGGGTACGGCAGGATCAGTAGACTTGGGCTACTTTGATGATCTCAACGCGCTCGCCGATCTGTGTGCCGAGGAGAATCTGTGGTTCCACGTTGACGGCGCGTTCGGGGCCTGGGCGCGACTTGCGCAAGCGCCTTGGTGCGACCTTGTTCAAGGCATTGAGCGTGCGGATTCGCTCGCCTTCGATTTTCACAAATGGATGTTCGTACAATACGACTGTGGCGTGGTGCTGATTCGTGACGAGAAAATCCATCGTGAGACATTTTCCGCGCGCCCCGCCTATCTTGCGAAACAGGATCAGGGGCTGGGTGGCGGTGAGCCCTGGTACTGCGACTACGGAACGGACTTGTCGCGGGGCTTCCGGGCGCTCAAGGTCTGGTCCGCGTTGCGTGCCTATGGAAGCGACGCCCTCGGCCGGGCGATCACGCGAAACTGCGAGCTGGCCGCACAAATGGCCATGCTCGTCGAAGCCAGCCCCGGACTTCGACTTTCCTCGCCCGTGCGTCTCAACGTCTGTTGCTTTAGCGCCGCGCCACGCGAATGGGAAGGCTCTGCGCAGGATAGCTTGAATGCGAAAATCACATCCGAATTGCAGTTGTCCGGTGATGCAGTTTTTTCGACGACAAAGCTCGATGGCAGGACGGTGATTCGTGCTGCGATTACAAACCACAGAACCAGCGAAGAAGACATCATTTACGCGATATCGGCAGTCGCCCGCGTTCGGGATCGCGGAATCGGCCGCTAAGGACGCGCAGATCAATTCGCCCCGTTCGGACTGAGCCCGTCGAAGCCCATTGCAACGCATTGATTTGTATCGACCGCCCTTCGACTGTTCGACAAGCTCACAGCTCAGGGCGCTTGCACTGGGGCGTCGATCTCGCTCTCGTTTCCATCCGGACTTGGACGGCAAGGCCGGTCCGATATTGGTTTGGTGCGTTGCGTTCTTGGACTATGTGATTTTTTGGACGCATGTTGTGACGAAAAGACGCCACCTGCCGGTCTGGTGGTGATGCTGTCGCAGTGATACCATTCCGGCCCCATGCAGATTCCATATAGAGCGTTCGGCCACCCCTGCCGAACTCTATCCAGTGTTCCCCTGCTTGCACGCCGAGTCCAGCGCGTCCTAGCGTTGAGGAGAAAACATGTCTGAAATCATCGTCATCGGTCACCGCAATCCGGATACCGATTCGGCCTGCGCGGCCTGGAGTTACGCCAGCTTCAAGAACGCGATCGACCCCGATCGCCGTTACCGGGCAGCGGTTTGCGGCCAGTTAGGCAAGCAGGCCAAGTTCGTCTTCGACAATGCCGGAGTCGAGCCGCCGCCTTATCTCAAAGACGTCAGACCGTGCGTTCTCGACATTACCGAGAACGTCGGGATTCGCCTCGACAGCAACGATCCACTCAAGATGGCTTTCGAGGATCTGGATACGCCGAGGATTTCGGTCGTTCCGGTTTTCGACGAAGCGCAGCGCTTTGCCGGCGTTATCGGCGTCCACGAGATGCTGCGCTATTTCGTCGAAGGCACCGTCAAATCGCGGCCGCTTTACACTTTCCGCGCCGACAACATCGAAAAAGTGATCCCCGGGCATTTCCTCAAGCGCGCCCAGCAAGAATTCAGCGCGCCGATCATGGCCGGCGCGATGAACCTGGAGCAATCGACGTTGCGTCTCGATGCGCTGGCGCCGGCCAAGCCGATCATGATCGTCGGCAACCGCCCTGACCTGATCGCACTCGCCGTGAGCCGCGAGGTTCCGGCGATCATCCTGACCGGCTACGCCATTGGCGAGACGCCCAAACTCGATTTTTCCAGTTTCGCCGGATCGGTCTACGTGTCCAGCTGCGACACTTCGGAGACGATCCGCATGCTGCGCCTTTCGCTGCCGGTCAAGCAGATCATGGACAGCAATCCGCTCTGCCTGGCCCACGACGAGCTTTTCGACGCCGCCAAGAAAACGCTGCTCAATACCGAATATCACGGCCTGCCGGTGCTCAACGAGGGGCGCTTCGTCGGCATCGTGACGCGCGCGAGTTTCATCGAGAAACCACGTCGCAAGCTGATCCTCGTCGATCACAACGAATTGTCGCAAGCCATCGCCGGCGCCGAGGATGCCGAGATCTGCGAGATCATCGACCACCACCGCATGGGCGCCGAGAAGACCAGCACGCCGATCTAC